>Ga0209532_1000263_pt1 | contig 46672 bp, 54 predicted proteins | sample COG_02_FD_184746 | JGI IMG/M metagenome (GOLD analysis project Ga0209532, IMG submission 184746) | Pelagic Microbial community sample from North Sea - COGITO 998_met_02 (SPAdes) (version 2) | ecosystem: Environmental > Aquatic > Marine > Neritic zone/Coastal water | place: Helgoland, sampling... | reverse complement strand
AAGCTGCTGTGGATATGATTGATCTTGGAGGTTGGTTATTACAGCTTGTTGGTCGCGGCTATGGTGATGGTTATAGTGTTGATAAGTTAAGTCAGTGGATGTTAAAGTTTGCGTGAGAGTAGGTGGGGAGGCACTCAGTGTATACACATCAGTTACTTGAGACATCAAATGGTGCTGCAGAACAAGTGTCACTACTACAAGACCAGCAGTAGTCACATACTCTACACATTGAGGCGGTGGAAGTAGAACAGAGAAAGAGAGCTAGGCAATATCAGGATGTCATCTTAGAGGATATGCGTAACAATATATTTTAAGTAAAGGCAGGCATCTTTTTTAGTAACCCAGCTGACAAAATAAGTAAGCGGCACTTCTGATCTGGAAGCCCTTATTAATGCGTTATTTTCTATCCATTAAACTGTACGGAGTTAAAACATGTCGATCGCATTATGGTGTCTTTTTATAGCAGGATTACTTCATGTTCTTTCAAAGACGCCATTGTTTCGGGCACAGCACAAAAGCCCTGAAGGCTACGATAACAATAACCCAAGAGAACAGCAGGCCAACCTAAATGGGTTGGGTAAACGCGCCTTGGCAGCGCACCAAAATCAAATTGAGAGCTTTCCCCTTTTTGCGACAGGTATTCTCGTTGCCACGGCCACTGGCATGGTATCAAGTGCGATTGACTACTTGGCTATTGCATACATTGTTGCAAGGGTGGCCTATATTTTTTATTATTTAAACGATAGGGCAACCTTGCGCACGATCGTTTGGGGTGTTGGGTTTATCAGCTCATTAGCCTTATTATGCAGCCCTGCATGGGCTTAGCTTTTATTTAAACATTGCATGCAAAGGCATTATTAGGCAAATACTGACACGCCTTTTAAGCGACCAAAGCGTTTGCGATGGTCTTTGCATCAGCAGCTGTCATGTTGGCATTGCGCAAATGGACATTTAAAGTGGGCAAACCAACCACACCTTTTGCAAGATTATCAGCAACAGCCTTGGTCACATCAGACCCAATCGCCCTCAGAGCAATCTCAAGGCTTTCTTCAAGGGTTAGTTGGCTAGATTGCAAAGTGTCACCGGCCATTATTTTTCCTCCTTTAATAGCCAAAGCAAGAGAAATAACGCCAAGGTTTAGACTGAATTTGCGCCGAGAAAAAGTTGAATAGTGTGTCTTTATCTTTTGATCACAGCCTTCCTTAAATAGCCACTTTCTTCAATAACGTTTGCATGTTCTCTCATGCAGCACTTAAACATTTAATGGTGCATTTAATTTGGCCACAATGCTGATATATGGACAGTGTACACAGCGCACATCAGCAAGCCAAGGGCTGGCAAGTTATTGAAGCCGCCAGTAATAACTGAGAAACACACATCCCACAAGTACCTCTAGGGGCCAAAGCACTGCCTCTAATGAGCGTTGGTGAAGCATAGTCTGGCGGTCGGCCTTGATCTAGTGCTTGATCAGTATCTTACCTTTAGCGCGACCTTTTAATAAGTGTTCCAGTGCCTCAATACTTTTGGTAAATGGGTAGACTGAATCAATTACTGGCTTTATTTTTTTGTTGACATACAAGTCGACCAATTCAGCAAGCTGCACCCCATTTGGGCTCATAAGAATCATGCGGTACATGGCTTGTTTCTTGGCTGCCGCTTTGACTATTTTTCTAGCTTTAAGCTTTAGGATGGTGCGAATAATAAGATTCAGGCCAAGGTCTTGGGCTAAGATGTCATCGACTTCACCGCTTATAGAAACTACTTTGCCACCTTTTTTAATCACCTTAAAGGCATCCAGAGTATAGTCACCACCAAGTGTGTCAAATACCACGTCAAAGTCACTCACCTGTTCTAAGTAATTCTCTTGTTTGTAATCGATCACCTGATCTGCACCAAGTTTTGTTAATAGCTCTGCATTTGCCGTGCTGGTAGTGGTTGCTACAAAGGCGCCAATGCTTTTTGCAAGTTGGACAGCAATACTGCCAACACCACCAGAGCCTGCATGAATTAATACTTTTTCACCTGCTTTTAAGTTGGCAGTAGTCACTAAGGCTTGTAAGGCGGTTAGACCAGCTAAAGGTATGCTTGCAGCTTCTTCGTGGGTGAGTTGCTCTGGCTTTAATGTGGTGTGATGAGATTCTGAGGCAACGTAATCGGCGATAGTCCCCACAAGTGATTCGTCTATGCGAGATAAAACAGCATCTCCAACCTTAAAGTGGTGAACTTGCTTGCCTACTTCTACCACCACGCCGCTTACATCACGGCCAATACCTTGTGGAAATTGCACTTTAGAGAGTGCTTTAAAGTCTCCCCTGAGTATTTTGTAGTCTATTGGGTTAATGCTGGATGCACACACTCGAATGACCACCTGATTGGCGGAAGCTTTTGGCATAGCTACGCTTTGAAAAGCAAGGCTGGTCGAAATGCTGCCATATTTTGTCATCATTAACGCTTTCATTGGATTCTTCCGTGTTGGGTTTGTGGATGGTTTGTTGCTAAAAACTATTATAGTATCTTGATATAATTCTTGTAGTGGCTTTAAACGAGAAATATATTTGTTTAAATAGCAATAATAAGCATGATTTTTAGGCACGACAAAAGGTAAAAAAATGGACAAACTGCGCGCTCTTCACTATTTTTTAAAAGTCGTTGAAACGTCAAACTTTACCCAAGCCGCAAAAGCCTTTGGTGTGCCTGTGTCTTCTATGTCTAGGCGAATTAAAGATTTAGAGACAATGCTGGGTGTGGAGTTATTCCAGCGTTCAACTCGGGTCGTGCGGCTCACTGAGCAAGGCCTTTTGTACTACGATGAAGTAAAGGGCGCTGTGGCCACCTTGAGCCATGCAGACGAGCTAGTGAGCTTGCATACAAAAATACCCTCTGGCACATTACGCATCACTGCTACGCCAGGTTATGGTGAAGCATGCTTAACACCCGTTTTGGCTAAATTTAGGCAGCAATACCCTGACATCACCTTAGACATACATTTAACCGATCAGGTGACAGACCTTACCCGCGATCAAATAGACATTGCTATTAGAGAAGGAGGAGAGCCTGAAGGCAGGGTGGTGTCTCGTAAACTCTCAGGCAATAAATTTTTACTAGTGGCATCTCCTAAATATTTGGATACCCATGGCGTGCCACAAAACTTAGCGCAGCTTAGTAGTCATCGAGTTTTGTATTACAGAGGACCCAACGCAGTGCTGTTTTGGCAAGTAAATATTAATGGAGAATGGCTACAGTTGCAAAATAAAGCCAATATGATCAGTAATCATGGCGCGGGTATACTTAAAGCGGTAGTTGGCAGTGAAGGCATTGCTTTGCTGCCAGAATGGGGGCTTAAAGAGGAACTAAGTACTAAACAGTTACAGGTGATTAACTTAAGTGATGCGCAAGTAATGATAAACACAGAGCAAGACGCAGGTATCTATTTGTTGTACGTTAGGCCCAAATATCAGCTGCAAAAAGTAAAAGTAGCAGTGGATTTTTTAATCAAAGAATTGCGTGTTGATTAGGAGCATTATTGCACTATGAACTATTGAGTGCACTGATAATCAATACAACTGAGATAGGGCGGTTTGAGTGTGCCTGTCAAGCATATCCCTTGCGCAGTGCCACTATAGTTTTGCCTTGCTACCGATATATTCTAAGCAAAGGCCTAAGTTTCAGTGAAGATTTTGATATTTTGTGGATACAACGTAGCCTGATCGCATTGCCGATTGGGCTTTTACTGGGTATACCCAGTTTTGCTTTTGAAAAAATTAATGTACGCTCAATAGACAGAAAGTTAAGGTATTAAGTGATGAATGTCAGCCTACACAATTTTTATTTTGCCAGCCTTAGGTGCAAAAAAATGGCCTGGATGCAAGAATTGCAATGGGATTGGCATATTGTATTTACGGATGCCTTTTCGTCTACTTTGCCTACACGCCTGACCACTGATCCCTGCCACAAAGAAAATTCTTTGGGTTTTTCTACCGAAAACGAATCTCAAGCCCCCCCAGTAAAGCGTAACCTTCTTGAACAAATTAAATCGTTTGCTGTAATTAAACATCCTAAATGGAAGGCTCTCATGAATCATAATATTGAATTTGGAAAAAGAGTGCGCAATGCAAGAAAGAATAAGGGCTTTACCCAAGATGACCTAGCGGCTATGGCAGGTATCAACCGGGGGTATATGGGTGAAATTGAAAGGGGTAGCGCAAGTCCATCGTTAAACAAGATAGTTCAAATATCAAAAGCACTCAAAATTGATTTAGAGCAACTCACTTCTTGTTTAGAGCGACCATAGACAAAATGGCAGCCAAAAAAAATCAATCTATAATCCTCACAGAAACCAACTCCAAAATCTCTTTACAGCACGATTATCTAGCCGCTGCATCTGCTGAAGAAAAGAATGCTATGGCTCTATGGAAACTTGGGTCAATGTATGAGAAAGGTATAGGGGTTTTCACAGATCATGTGAATGCCTATATGTGGTATTTTATAGCCGAACATAAGGGTAATGTGCAGGCTGGTGTGGATAGGGAACGTATTACTAATAAAATGACGCCTACTCAAATAGATAAGGCACAGGTGACGGCTCGTCGATGCCTGCCTGCAGATGTTAAACCAAATATTTTTCTCAAAACATAGCGGTATAAAAGTCAGAATAATAGTTACTACTCACGCCCATATACCTCTGTCAAAGACAGTCAGACTCTCGTGCTAGCGGCTATTAAGAGCCAGTCATCATAAGTCTGAGACTTGAAATCAGAAGTTCCCTATAGCAATGCCAGGTTGATGTCAGTAAGATCTAAAGTAATCGTTACAATTTTCAAGGACGCAACATGAGTATTAAAATAAAGCTTATGGGTTTAATGCTGTCACTGCTGTTGCCCAGTGGTGCCGTGTTAGCCTCATCTGGTGATTTTAACAAAGGCCTTAATGCGCTCGCGTTAGGTGATTTTAAAACTGTTTTAGCGCATTGGGTTCCTTTGGCTGAGCAGGGTCATGTTATTGCTCAAAATAATTTGGGTGTTATGTACGCCAATGGTAACGGTGTCTTAGAGAACGATAAGACAGCTGTGGAGTGGCTTACTCTAGCTACTGAGCAAGGTTTTGCTGAAGCCCAATACGAACTAGGCGGCATGTACGCTAGAGGTGAAGGTGTTCCAGCGAATGCTCAGACTGCGTCAAAGTTGTTCACTTTGTCTGCTGAGCAGGGGTTTGGAGAGGCTCAAACTACGCTGGGGCTTATTTACTACACTGGCAACGGTGTGCAGGCTGACAACATTCGAGCTTATATGTGGTTTAACTTAGCTGCACAAAATGGTGATGAGATCGCCAATGGTCTTAAAGAAAATATTACCGATGAAATGAGTATTTCTCATATCAACAAGGCACAGAACATGTCTTCACGTTGCTTAGAAAGTACCTACACGGACTGTTAGATTAGTGAAATCAACCAATATATTTTTTAGCCTACTATTCATATCACTTTTGTCTTCACCAAGCTGGAGTGAAACGATAGATGATTTAGTTTTGCGTGATGGTCTTTACTATGAAAAGTCTACTGATGTTCCGTTTAACGGCAATATAACTGGACTTGAGCAAGGGTCATTCAAAAACGGTAAAAAAGAAGGTATTTGGCTGTGGTACTGGAGTAATGGTCAGTTATCTAGCAAAGGTAACTACAATAACGGTATGTATGATGGTGATTGGGTTGGTTACCGTAAAGATGGAACTTTAGTTAAAGAGTGGACAGGAACCTTCAAAAACGGTGTGAAAATTAGTGATTGAGTGCCTAGTAATTTAATCAAAGGTTAACTTAAGACACGGCTTCAAAAACAAAACCATTGTGTAGTGCTGAGCCTTTGAAGCACAGATTGATATGTTTCTTGTGTTTGTTATATTGTTTTCGAGGCCTTAAATGAAAAATAGGCCCTAGCTAGAATAAGTTTGACATGGGGTCTATGAAGCAAACATAATATATCAGTCGCTGTTTATCTATAAAATCACATGGGTAAATTAAAAACACATTTGCGAATAATTTGGGAATCCTTTTATGTTACTTTTAGAAAGTGAGCAATCTAGAGTGATAGAAATGGCATGGGAAGATCGTACCCCGTTTGAAGCCATTGAAAGGCTATTTGGCATGAATGAGTCAGACGTAATCAAGTTTATGCGCCGCAACTTAAAGCCTCGAAGTTTTAGGATATGGCGAGAAAGAGTGAGTGGACGTGCTACTAAGCATGTCAAGCTTAGAAGTGACGATGTGACCAGAAGCCATTGTCCTACGCAATATAAACAACGTTAGCAGGGCAGCACAGCACAGGATGCACTAACCTGTTCCAAAAATAGGCAGTTATTTTTACATTTATTTTCTCACCAACAAATACTCAAGAGCTAAGTAACGATAGTAGACTGGTTTTCGTTCGCCTAAAGTTTCTATGCGTGGGTAAAGCTAATACAAAAGGCAAATATTGTGACACTTAAGGCCATTTTTTTTGGATCTATTGGTACCCTAGTTGAAACCTCTGATTTGCAGCGTCGTGCATTTAACCAAGCATTTTCTGAAGCTGGCCTGGATTGGAACTGGAGTGCTGAAGTTTATAAGGATTTACTTACCAAGTCTGGCGGTCGTAGCCGCATTGAAGACTTTGCCGCCCAGTGTGGCATGGATGTAGATGCATCACAGTTGCACCTGCGCAAGACCGAAATTTTTGATTCGTTAATGTCCAAAGAATCTTTATTATTGCGCCCAGGTGTTGCTAATATTGTTGGTCATGCAAAAGCACATAACTTGTCATTAGCTTTCGTCACCAGTACTTCTAAAGCTAATGTTGATGCTGTTTTTATTGCCCTAGACGGACAGATAAAGCGTAGCGATTTTAGTTTTGTAGGCAATGATAAAATGGTGGCGACAGCTAAACCAAACCCAGATATCTACCAAAAAGCCCTTTCAGACATGAGCCTTCAAGCACAAGACTGTATGGCCATAGAAGATACAGTGGCTAGCATGGGTTCTGCTTTAGCAGCTGGTATTAGTTGTATTGCTTTTCCAGGAGCCTTTGCAGACGCACTAGATTTTAAGGGTGCTGTGCTTGTCACAGATAAGCTTGCTCCTAATCATTTAATGCCCCAATGAAGTACTAAGCTGGCTTAAGGGCGAATTGAAGCAGTGAGTGATGTGGAGGGTAATGGCTCTTCACTTCACTCAGTTATATTTTAATCCACTGGTTTATTTTACGAAGGGGTTACAAGCCACTTATTGCTACCGCTTATTTGATATTGGAATGATGATTTTTGGAACTTGTTGTGATGCAGATGGGGTGTCATTAGATAAGGCCAAATCACTTTTAACTGTCTATCAAAAACATATCACATAATTAGAAGCCCAGACGAAGACTCTGCAAAACATAGCGATTAATGTGTTAAAAATACCGAGTTACGAATTTAAGAAAAATTTGGCTATCTAGTAGTAATAGAGATAATTTGAAGGTTTATAAAGTTAGTAGACTAAGAAGGAATAATCAACATTGAATCATTTAACTGAAGCCTTCGTAGGCTGTCCATATTGTGGCGAGACCATTGGCGTTTTAGTGGACCCATCAGATTTAGATCAGCAGTACATCGAAGATTGCCAAGTGTGCTGTCAGCCTATCAACTTTTTAGTGTCTGAAAGTGTTAATGGTGAACTTTCGGTTCGTGTTTATAGTGATGATGAGGCTTTTTAAAGTAGTAAAAGAAAAGTTTCAAACGTTTATTTAGACGGGTAAGACAAGTGATATGGGCATTAAAAGGTATTTAGCAGATTATGAATAAAACCAAACCTGAAGATTATGTTCATACCGCAATAGATGCGATAGATGAAATTTATTATGAAGGCGTTAGTAAACATAAACCCAAGAATAAGCCACCTTTAGCAAAAACGACGTGGAATAAGCTTAATGTCTGGCAGAAGGTTTGGTTAGTCTTTGTTGTTATTCAAACGTTGATTACTGTTCTTATGAGTTTGCCAACAATGGATTTTGGCTTTGCATTTGTCATGATCATTATAATCGTGAATGTAAACTGCCTAATCTATGGAGTGGGTTTAGCTATTGCCTGGGGACTTAGACGGCTAAGAAGATCTTTCCATAGTTAACACATTTTACAGGTAGACAATTGTAGTTAAGTTTTACGCCGCGATGAAGCGGCTCTGTGTGCTCAATCATAAAGATTAGTGATCACGGGTATCGATCCAGATAGTTTTGAGCTTAGTATATTGGTCATGTGAAATCCCCCTTGTTAGCCATAATCGGTTAAACTTGGCTCATGAAAAGATTTCGTCTAACAGATACCAGTAACTATACCGATAGCCAGTATCAAGACTACATTCTGCAGGGGGTATCACGTACCTTCGCGTTAACCATTCCACAATTATCAAAAGAGCTTGTGCAAGTGGTGGGCAATGCTTATTTATGGTGTCGTATGGCAGATACCATTGAAGATGATCCGCAGCTTGCCTTAGCTTTGAAAGGACATTTTAGCGACCAACTATCAAGCTTGTTAAGCAGTCAAGAGTCCACGGATGCTTGGGTGACAGAATTACAGCCCCATTTGCACTGTGATACTGCGCCGGCTGAGCTTGATTTGATTGCCAACAGTCAGCGCATCTTGCGTTTGTTTCGCGCCTTCCGCCCAGCTCAGCAAAGCATTATTCAGCAATGTGTCGCCACTATGGTGCAAGGTATGATGCACTACCAAGCTCACCAGCCTCATTCGGGCTTGCCTAATATGCCGGCGTTTAACGACTATTGTTACCATGTAGCAGGTATAGTAGGCGAAATGCTGACGTTGCTCTACTGCGATTACTCAAAAGGATTCAAAGACAACAAGGCCCAGCTCATGCCTTTGTCCGTGTCTTTTGGCCAAGGTTTACAAATGACCAATATTCTCAAAGATATTTGGCAAGACCAAGGCCGTGAGATTTGCTGGTTACCGCAAGATGTTTTTAGTAAGTACAACATTCAATTGCAGGATTTATCTAAGCAACGCACTAACCCTGATTTTCACCAAGGCGTGAGGGAGCTTGTGGCTATTGCCCACGGGCATCTGCAAGACGCCTTAAGATACACGTTACTGATCCCAAAGGCCGAGCAGGGCTACCGTAATTTTTGCCTGTGGGCTATTGGTATGGCGTTACTAACGTTAAAGAACATCTATAAGCAGCCAGATTTCCAACAAAGTTCACAAATTAAAATATCCCGTAATAAAGTTAAAACCATTTTTGTAGTGACCCGCTTTATCGGTCGTAGCAATAGTTTGGTTAAGTTATTCTTTAAACGTATAGCCCGAGATTTACCTTAATAGAACAGTGTGTTTAAAACAGCTTTAGTTGGTTTTCAGCGATCACTTTTTTAGCTTTAGTTGGTCTTTTTTTTCTACTTCCCAGTTTATTATAAACAGAATTTGAGATGATTCTAAAATGGTCGCTTTTGCGCACCTTTGTGAGCTTTTCTTTGGCTTCTTTTGCTGTTGATTCATGGTCGACAATAGGGTTCGAGTAGACGGTGCCTGATAATAGTGAAGCATCATCTACTAAGTTTTTACCCCACTTCCAAGGCTCGTGGATAAAGGCATTGGAAAGGCCTTTCAACTCGGGAACCCAGTGCCTTATATAATCGCCATTTGGATCATGTTCCATTGATTGTTTAACTGGATTGTAGACCCGCATGGAGTTTATGCCGGTAACACCAGATTGCATCTGCAGTTGACTATAATGAATGCCAGGTTCGTAATCGGTGAATAGACCAGCTAGATGATGGCCTACAACACGCCAATCCAACCAAAGCTGATAGCTAGCAAAGCTTACAAGCATTGCGCGCATGCGAAAAGTGATCCATCCGTGTGCAATCAAATTACGCATGCAAGCGTCAACAAATGGGTATCCAGTATGCCCTGAAGCCCATGCTTTAAATTTTAGTTCATCGTGCTGGCTCTCACGCAAGCCCTCAAAGGCAGGGTGCATGCAGTGAGTTTCAATGGAGGGTTGGTCTTCAATTTTTTGTATAAAGTGGCAGCGCCATGCAAGTCTTGAGTTAAATGCGGTTAAATTTTTACCAAAGCGCTTTTTTTCTTCGGCGTTAAATTGCTGTTTGCGTTTTTTGATTGACTGAACAACCTCCCTCACAGAGAGACTTCCCCATGCAAGGTGTGCTGATAATCTCGAACAATAAGTAGACGACAAACCTGGCGCAGAAATATGGTAGAGGTATTGACTGGAACGGTGTTTTAAAAACCCTCTCAAATCCTCTACTGCTCTTATGCGGCCGCCTTGTTGCACGGTGCCTACGAAACTTTCGCCAAACATAGTATGGTCTTTATCTGGTAAAGGTTGTGAAGAGTATGTGGATAGTAGGGGAAGGCTAAAAGGTTTTGGTGCGATTTTTTGAGCCATACGCTTATTGCGAATAGCTGACCAATCATCACGAGAACTGAGCCTTCTAACTACGCCATTAAGAGGGTACTCATGCAGTGGAATATTCAAGCTAGAGCATAATTTGTTAACACTGATGTCCCTGCGATAGGTCCAGAGATTCCCCGCTTCCTCGTGTGCATATATCGCTTGAACACTATATTGTGAATTTAGGCGCGTGATTACGTCACAAACTTCACCCACTTGAATGATAAGAGGTTGGCCCAGTTGTGTTAAAGCAATATTAAGGTCTGATAGGCAGTCATAAATGAAATGCCAATGACGACGAGAACTAAACCCTTGCTGCCAATAATTAGGCTCCACCACATACAGCGGCAACACCGGTATGCCTGAATTAGATGCGACAAGCAACGGTTTGTGATCGTTTATACGCAGATCACGTTTAAACCAGACAATGTTAATGGTTTCTTTCATATTAGCGGATGGATGAATGAATCTAAAGCTGAAAAGGGCACTAACATGAGGTTAATTAACATATAGGATTTGTATTAATTCCAACATAACTCACCATGCCTTTAAATAATACTTAAATAATATACTTAAGTCTTCAGGCCATCCAGCCAAGTCATAAGAAACTATATAACTTGGTTAGTTAATTTGCCTATGATAGCCTTATGGCACATTAAAATACTGGGGATACTATGAAAAATTCTGATAAGTTAACCCGTCGCCAATGGCTAGTCTCTTCTTTGGGGGTGTTGGCCACTGCTATAGGTTTACCGTTATTTGCGCAAACTAAAATACGTCGGGTACAGCCTCAGTATATTGCTACCCTTGCTCCAGGTAATGCTATGTCTGGCACAGGGGCAGAAACTTGGGGGTTATGGCGAATAGATCCCGGGCCTATCGGAGTGTGGCTGCGGTTTTATCAGCTTTTACAAAAGGCAGGCAATATTGCACCAGCTGGATGGCGCTTTGATATTAATGACTGGTGGCTTGATGAAAATGGCCTAATTATGAAAGCCCCTGAGTTTCCTATGCCAGCAGGGAAGTATTACGTTACCAATGGTGAAGATCAGATCTCTTTACTCACGGTAGAACAGCCAGATAACGACGGTAAACAAGCTTGGTCACTATCTGATGATAAAACCATTGCTAATGTAACTCACGGGCCGTGTCGCTCTGCGCGTTACACACCCACAGGTGCTGCTGGCACTTGCTCTCCTAAAAATGCCAGTCTTGAGGTATTTCCTCTAAAACCAGGTGAGTCTCCACCACTTGTGTCTGGTTGTGACAGAAAAGAATATGCAGTGCTAATCGTTTTTGGTTTGCCTGTTGAAGTCTAGCTTGAACAGTGTTTTTTGAGTATTATATAAATCTAATATAATGAAGACGAGAAATAACTTTGAAACTCAAAACAACAATCATTTTAGTCGCAGTCTTTGGGCTTGGCGTGCTTACAATGTGGCTTGCTCCACACTTATTAAGTGGAGACCATGATTATGCGCAGCAGATGAAGGCTCATCATGGATCAAGTGAAGATGGCCAAAAGAACCACGCCCACGATGAGATGAATATGCCAGGTCTTCAGGGACAGGACACGACTGAAAGTGAGGTCAGTGATTTAAAGGCAATATTTAAAAATCATAAAAAAATTACTCGAACTGTTAAAAATATTCCTAATGGGGTAATAACGACCACCCAAACAAAAGATGATAAATTACGTGGCGCACTGGTGAGTCATGTTGTCGCTATGGTGGCAAGGCTGGAAGAGAAGCGAGACCCTAAAATAATTATTCAAAGCCCAACACTGGATAAACTGTTTGCACAAAGTGAAGCTATCAATACGCAGATCACCATGACGGAGCTTGGTATTGTAGTTAGTCAAACATCATCAAACCCAGATGTCGTTAAAGCCCTGCAAACACACGCTGGCGAGGTTAGTGATATGGCAGAACGTGGTATGGAAGCAGTGCATGAAAGAATGTCAAATTAGGTTCTGTAAGGGCAACTTATAAGAAGTTATTAAAAACTAAGCAGTTCACAAGGTTTGATTGAAACTTGAAATCATAGCTCTTCTTGTATGTACACTTTATTAAAAGCCAGATAGCCTTTTGATGTAACTTGAAGGTGTGGTTTAAGCAACGCATGAAGGGCAGGAAGCCTGTGAAAAGGCACTGATGGAAAGGTATGGTGTTCTGTGTGATAGGGCATATTCCATGCAATTGCGCGTACAAGTCGATTGGTAAGCGTAGTGCGTGTGTTCTCAAGCATATTTGTAACCTTGGGACAGCGGCTGTGCTCAGCGAGTAAGTACAAGCGAAGAAAGGGTTGTCCTAGAATGATTGGCAGCAACCACAGATATAGCAAAGTGGCTGTGCCCAACCCAATGCTTGCTGCAAAAAGGCACAGATACATTGTGAGGTAAATTTTGGATTCCAACCTCACTTTAGCGTTCTGCGCCAAAGGGACCAAAGCAACCAAAGACTCATTGTTTTGTTGAAAAGCATTGTTACTAATGGTTTTTGCTTGACCAACCCATATTGGAATGCCAGACATATGTACTAAATATTGCACCCAATTGCCAGGCTTGGGAGTATCAATTTCTGGATCTAAACCAGGGATTTGGGTAAACCGGTGATGAGCCATATGGAAATATTTAAACCATTTAGCCGGTATAAATAAAATAAATCCACAAATGTGACCAACTACGTCATTGATCCAAATAGTACGAAAGGGTGTCTTGTGGCTGGTTTCATGTAATAGAGTGAATAAGAAAATAAGCAACACACCTTGCACTGCCATAATCGCTTGCCAATAGAGAATTTCAGATAAAATCATCACGCTACAAAGCGCAATCAAACTCACGTGTCCCATTAAATGGATCAGGCCTTTAGTGTTACTGCGCTGAGTTAATGCTGCTCGTTGGCCTGAGGTTAAAGAAGACAAAAAAGCTTTGTTATCCATAAAAATGGGTATCCTAAGTTAAATATCTTAAACCGCAGGTGTGAAAACCCAGCTAATAGAGACTTTTGTATCTTCAATTCACTGTCAAAGGTCTAAAGTTAGAGGCTATGCCTTTTTGCTACCCACGCTTGAATTAATTACTTTGTTTAGTTTTTAATTGCTCGATTTGCTCGCGTATTAATTCTGCTTCTTGGGTTTTCATAGAGTATCCCATGATATCGCCTTTGCGCTGCAGACGCAGTGCGACAAGCAAAAGATATTCGTATTGCTTTTGTAGTTTTTTGGTGGGGTCTGTCTTAAATAGTCCAAACATTTGATTTTTCTCTTAGTAATTATGACTCTAAGCTAATGGCATTAGCTTAGAGTTAGCTTTGCCAAAAACGTTTATAAGAGCGGCATAATACACCCTTTTATCCTAAACTAAATATTACTAATGTTAACGTCTGTAATACAAAAATAGGCTATTTTTGATCATCAATATTCATAAATTGCATCTCGTATATGTTGCTATTGGAGTGTTAATGTCCTTTTAACCAGATGATTTTGTTGTGTTTTAATAAATTATGTAACTAGATGTGTGCAAAGATTATTATAGGTTTTCCAGTATAGTGCTCATGGTTTCGATACGCGGGTCATCACAGATTTACATAGATTTACAAATAAATTTTTAACAAAAATGTGTAGAGTCTTAGCTGTATTATTAGATAATATGTAGCAAAGCCTTAGTATTAATGGCTTAGGCGAAGGTTTTAAATATCTAAGCGTTTGATTCAAAACAAATGCTTCTTTATTAGTGTTGATACTTCTTATTACATTACTAATGTATAGTAATAGCTCAACCAATTGCTTTAAAACACTGGGTGCATCAAAACAAAGGCTGGTTAAATAGTATTTTGTGTTGATGCCGATTGTGTAAAAAATGGAAATAAAATAGTGACTGTTAACGACGATCATAAAGCATCACTACCTGATGATAACAAATCTAGTTTGTCACCCCTGCGTGTGGCGGGGTGGGTTGGGGTAGTGGTTGCTACACCGTTTTTTTTATGGGTACCACTTGGGTTCACTGGCCTCATACCATCGATGATTGAAGTCTTTGGTATTGTTGGCTTACGTATCCCAGCAGCAGTTACGATTGCAGGTTTATTAATAGCTGCAGTTGGATTTCACCGGATTTGAAGAAGGCTAATTTTTAGCCTTCACCGGATAAATGTTCATTTAACAAGTAAGGAAATTAGTATGTTCAAACTATCAGATTTATTCATCTTGCTGGCGGTTGCGGTCTCCTTTGCGGTATCTGGACTGCTTTGGTTTGAGGGCAAGCAATTAGAAGGGTTGTTCACAGCTATATGGGTGCCCTCAATTCTTGCTTTTGGTATTTACTTTAAATTATCTAGCCTATTGGCAAGGAGAGACAAATCATGATCGCTGATAACCTACTTCCCATTGCGTTTTTTGTATTCGTTATTATGCTTATAGGCCTTGTATTAACGCTAATAGAGTTTCGATATGGCGAGCCCAAACGTCAGCAAGATCAAGCAGACAAAGAGGCAAAAGCACAGGGTAAAGGCAAAACTTCTGAATAACTGTTTGGCTGCAGCATAGTACAAATTTCTGCCGTGACAAGCTTAGCTATGGCTAATTATTACGGCAGAAATTTATTAACCGCCTAGCATTAAATATTATTAAGTTTGCCATAAGCTTAATAAATAGGCGCCTGATCTAGTAATTATAAAAATTTTCTCGTTCGCCTGGGATGTTTAGGCTGCAGACATGATTTTTATAGAGATTGAATGTTCTCACTTTTGCGCCAGGGCAATGCTTTGCTTTTCTTGAGTGATGCAAAAACTAATAATGTTAGATTATAGATTTTTAGCCATTTGAATGAGCTCCTTTTTATGGGTGTGCTCATTAATGCTAATGCCTCTTCTGCCCGCAAGCGATTGTCGCAACTGCGTTTCTGATAATGCTTCTATAGCGGTGTCGGTCATATTAAGGAAATTTATTTTGCGGTGTATGGGTAAGTTTGTCGGGCCAAATATAGCTTTGTTTTCAAACCCAAAATCTGCGGCGTATTTATCCATAAAATAGGTAAGAAATGTGTTGATGCTAATGCGCACTCTAGCATCATCAGTCATATAAGCGTCAGACTCACTAAGAGTCTCTCGCATAAGATCCATCCACCGTTTGGCACCTTTTTCGTTCATTAACTCAAAAGCATTATGTTGATGATGGAAATTTAATCTAAATTCCGCTCCGTGGTAAGTTAAGCCCCCACCCATAACATCAAGCCACATTGAAGACTGAGTATTAACATGGTGGTTAAGGTCACCAATGCGTTTGAAAACTGAACTGAACCAAGGCTCATCTTGATAAACTTTGGTATAGAATCGATGGACAATAGAAATAATTTTTCGTTCACCTAAAATAGAATACAGTTGCCAAAACTGAATCGGTTTAGCTGGATCGTTAGGAGCATACAAAGAAATAATCTGTGCGATTCTATGGGCTTCAAAGGGTAAAATATTGCATTCTATTGCTTTGGTGATGTATTTATGTCGAATTTTTTCGGTCATATACCCAAGTGCTGGAGCATAGTTAGGGTAGGCTGTTTTACGCATAGGATTGAAACCTCAAAGCAATGGTTAGTAACCTATATTGGCTGCAAAACTATCAGAGGGCCTTTAGCGGCGGCCACATCTTTAGGTTCATGAGTAACAAGTAGGATGGGGATAAGTCGTTGCCTTGCTTGGTCAAACAAAAAATCACGCATAGTGTACTTTAGCTCCATATCAAGTTTGGCAAACGGCTCATCTAACAACAAAGCTTGAGGCCTAGCTAGTAGAGCCCGCATAAGCGCTACTCGGCTTTGTTGACCTCCAGAGAGTGTCGCAGGGTTGCGATGATAAAAACCGCTCAGCTGGGCTTGTTCTAGCGCTTGTTCTATTTCTAATTTGCGTTTTTTAGCGCCTACCACACTTGAGCATAAGCCAAATGCTAAGTTATCACCTACGCTTAAGTGCGGAAATAGCAAAGGGTCTTGAAACAAAACCCCAATCTGGCGCTTAGAAGCAATAAGATTTTTTACCGACTTTCCATTTAATAAAATATCACCGGCAATACCAAAATGAGTATCTAAGTGTCCACCTATAGCGTTAAGCAAGGTTGATTTGCCAACGCCTGAAGGCCCCATTACACAGGCCACTTCTCCTTTTTCAACCACCAGGTTTACTGGTGAAAACAAGGCAGAGTTGTCGGATAAGGTGGCGCAAAGACTGCGTAACTCTAAACTCAAAACAGTAATCCCGTGTTATTTTATAATTTTTTTAAAGCCATTAATCGGGGTAAATAAATAGCTAACATATATGCCAATATAGGCACTAAGGCTTGTAGCAGCCCGTAGACTCCAACCAGCCGTCTATCAGCACCTGACGCTAAGCTGACGGCCTGTGTGGTAAGAGTTTCTATCTTACCAGCGCCTATCATTAATGTGGGTAAATATTGGCCGATAGATACCGCTATTCCAATCGCCCAGGCCAACAGCAATGGTTGTAATAATAAAGTAAGCTTGATGCGCCAAAAGCAGCCCCAGGTTGATGTGCCTAAGCTAGCAGCCACCTGCAAGTAACGTCTGTCTATAGCCCGCCAAGAATCTATCAAACTTAACATTACATAAGGGAATACAAATAATAAGTGAGCCCAAATGACAGCGCCCATACCACCGTTAAGTCCAATACGTAAAAACCCCACTTTTAAACCGTATAAAAACGCAATCTGTGGAACGAGTAAGGGTAAGTATATAAACCACAATGTTAAACGAGAAAGGTAGCCACCAAATCGGTCTTGTACTTCTAGCCATGCGACAGCAAAAATAACGGCGATAGCGCTACTTCCAAGTGCCAAAATGATGCTGTGTTGCAGTGCTAAAGGCCAGTGTGTGATTAGTTTTAACCAATAACTGTATGACCAGCTTGTGGGTAGGGCATCTGGAAATGACCAACGCCAAGTAAACGACCAAATCAACAATACCACTAATGACAAAAAACCTAGAAGAAGAGACATTGGCAGTGCTGTTGCTAAAGCAGTAGACACTAACCTCCAATGCTTTCCACGTGCACCTGATCTAGTAGCAATTTTGGTAACAGCCATGATTATTACGATCGCTATTTCCCAAACAAAAACACTTAAAATCATTAGCCCAGCTAGCCCTATTGCCGCTGCAGAAGCGGGCAATAACATGGCAACGTTGGCATCGTTATACCAGCGCATTGTAGCTAAAGCTAAAGTAGGAGGAGTATTAGGGCCTAATATTAAAGCCATATCTACAGTTGAAAGGGCATAAACCAAAACTACCAATACGGGTAAGCGAATTAATGGGTATAGTTGAGGGATAATGATTTTATACCATGCATTGGCATAGCTATAACCCATGCTTTGGGCGATGGATAGTTGTTTAGATAAATTAATTTGTTTAAGGGCCACAAGGCTTATAAGCCATAAAAATGGTAGCTCCTTGATAATCAGCCCAAGTGTTAGGCTCAAGCCCCATAAGTCTTGCACTGTCGTCAAGTTTGGCGGCAATTGCCATGTGGTTAACCAAGGGCTAAACAGGCGAGTTAACCAACCAGACGGTGCTAGCAAAAAAGTTAAGCCTATTGCTATTGCAGCATGAGGGGCAGCTAAAATAGGTACTAACATGGGAGCGATAAATGGTTTTAATTTACTAAATAAGAATGACTTTTCAGACGTATTGTAAACCCATGCACAGCCAAAAATGGTTAAAATTAAGCCTGTACTAGTGGCCAAAAAACCACTCACTAAAGTAAGCTGTAAACTAGTGGTAAAGCCTGGCAGTTGAAACAGCTGCTGCCAAGCAGTTAAATTAAAATGGTGTTTTCCAAGCACGGGCAAAATGCCAAAGGCAGCACGGGTGGTCTCACCTAGGCCTGTCACGACAGGGGCCAATATACCCATCACTAGTATGGCCAGCATTGTCCACTTTGGCCATTGTATAGAAAATGTCACAGGTAATATTCGTCCCTTTGTTATGTATGCTAACAGTGTATTACTGGCTGTATCGCTCACTCCAGTGCTGTTTCAATAGCTCAGTCCAGCTGGAGTGAGGCTCTAAAAGAGTAGGGCCTAATTCTACCAAAGTTGGCAGTGCTTCAGAAGTAGGTAAGGCAGAAAAAGCCATTGTATGTTGATGACTTATTTTGTTGGTATCTAACACTGAAAAACTACCTAACACATCGATATTTTGCATATGAGCTTGGGTTTCAGGTTGTAGCAAGAAGTTGGCTACCACCTTCGCTGCTGCAGTATGGCTGGCATTGTAGGGAATAGCGACAAAGCTAATGTTGCCTAATGAACCTTCGCTGGGCACTAGTACGCGGGCGCTTGGAGGTAATAATCCACTAGCTATTCCCGCGGCTGCTGCTCCTGGGTCAAATGCCATAGCAATATCAACGACGCCATCACTGAGCATTTGTTGTTGAATGGCCTCATTTTCTGGAAAACTTGTACCTTCACGCCATAAATACGGCTTTATTGCATCATACCACTCCCATAACGGCGCGCTAGCTTTTTCAAACGACACCTTTGAGGCCTCTTGCTGCAATACGCTAGTATCAGGTGTTAGCTCTATCAAAGCTTGCTTTAAAAAAGTGGTGCCCATAAAGTTACTTACTACTGGGTGAGTTAGGCGCCCTGGATTTTGTTGTGCCCATGTAAGCATTTGTGACATAGATTTTGGTGAATTTTTAACGCGATCACTATCTACGATAAATACAAAACGAGCTAGCCTCCATGGAACCTCTAAACCATCTACGGCCTCTGTGAAGTCTACAGTGGCGGCAGATCCAATGCTTAGATCAAGGTATTGAGCATTGGGCAAATTTTTAACAAAAGGCCCATGTAATAGATTTTGTTGTTTCATAGCCAAAAAATTAGGCCCATTGATCCAGATCATATCCACAGCCCCCTTGGTGTTTTCTCCAGCTGCCTTTTCAGCCAATACTTGAGTGACTGCTTCAGAGGTTGACGAGAGCTTAACCTGTTGCACTTTTACGCCATATAAAGAGTCAGTTTGCTCACCCACCCAAGAAATGAAGTCGTTAGTGCGTGTATCGCCGCCCCAGGCATGCCAATAAACAGTGTCGCCTGCGGCTTGATCCAGTGTGTCTTGCCATTGGTCGCTGTAACTTGGTTGGCTAAAAAGCCCTATGCTTAAGGCCGAATAAATAGCCATTAATCTTATGGATCGTAAGTAATTTATAGGTGTAGTCATTAAGATGGTCTCCAATAATAAATAGGTTGTGACAAACTAATCAGCCAGCATACGCCAACCTTGTAACCAGCGACTTAAGGTTGTAAGAGTGCATGCACACGCAAAAATGTAGGCAAAAGTGCTAAAAAGATTCGGCCATAGGCAAACGATCACAAATAAAGCAATGGTTTCAGCTCCTTCAGTAAGGCCTCCTAGGTAATAGATACCTTTACTGGAGAAGTTTTGTGATGTTAGTTTACGTTTTTCTGCCATTAACGAAAAGGCTAAAAACGATGATCCAGTGCCTATAAACGCCGCTAATAGTGTGGCAGAAGCTAGAGCGTTTTCTGTGCTATTGGCAAATGCAAAGGCCAAAGGTATCAGGGCATAAAAGACAAAATCTAAGGCAATGTCTAAAAATGCACCGCGATCAGTTGTTTGGGTTAAGCGAGCAACTTGGCCATCTATACCATCAAAAACTCTATTAATTAAAATAAAAACTAATGCCCATAAATAATGTTCAGTGGCTATGAGGGGTAAAGCCACTAGACCTATTAAAAACCCAGCAATAGTGACCTGATCTGCACGTATGCCTAAACTTATAAAAAGGGTAGCTATAGGATGTAGCAATTTATGTTGCAAGGGAAGTAAGTGTGCATCAATCATGATCTGCGCCACGTATGATATCGCTCTAACCAATGCATTACCCTAGGGTTTACCTGTGTACGTTTCCATTGTCCAGCCACGTATTTGTTAGCTTCTGCCATCGTAGGGTAGGTGTGAATAGTGCCAAGAATTTTGCTTAAACCAAGGTTGTATTTCATGGCCAGAACAAATTCTGCTATTAATTCAGCTGCTTGAGCACCAACAATAGTAACTCCTAGTATTTTATCTTTACCCGGCACTGTTAACACTTTTACAAAACCAGCTGCAGCCCCCTCGGCAATGGCTCGGTCTAAATCATCTATGCCGTAGCGAGTCACTTCATAGCTAATATTTTGTGTGATAGCTTCTTGTTCATTGAGTCCAACTCTTGCCACTTCAGGATCTACAAACGTAGCCCATGGGATAACACGGTAATCTACTTTAAAGCGTTTAAGTTGGCCAAATAGCGCATTAACACTAGCGTACCATGCTTGGTGAGCCGCTGTATGAGTGAATTGATAAGGCCCTGCAACATCACCTGCAGCATATATATTTGGATATAATGTTTCTAAATAATCATTGGTTTGGACCACTTTATTAGTAGGTATTTCTAGCTCCTCTAGGCCAAAGCCACTTAATCTTGGAGCTCGTCCTACAGCGACGATAATTTGGTCAAACTCAATACGGCTAGTTGTATCTCCACATATAACCTCAATCCACTTTACATCAACTATTGATTTATTTTCTTGATCATTATTGGTCATGTCTTTGCTTGCGACTTTACTCACACCACATGTTAAGGCCTTGTGCCCCGTAAGCACGGTCACTCCATCCTGCTCTAAGGTCTGTTTTACAAACAATGACACGTCTTCATCTTCACGAATCATCAGTCGCTCTAGCATTTCTATTTGAGTAACCTGTGATCCTAAGCGTGCAAAAGCTTGTGTAAGTTCGCAGCCGATAGGGCCTCCACCAAGCACTACTAAACGCTTGGGAGCGCATTCGTCGTTGCGCAGATGCTCCCATAATGTATCTGAGGTGAGATAACCTGTGGCTTCTAACCCAGGTAAGGGTGGCACGAATGGTGCTGCACCGGAGGCAATGATGATGCTGCGGCTAGTAAGCTCTGTAATGCTGCCGTTGGTATGGGTGATTTGCACACACCAAGGGGTGATTACTTTGGCATGACCTTCTAATACCTCTACGCCCATTGATTGATAACGTTCCACACTATCGTGAGGGGCAATAGCTGCAATCACTTCATGTATGCGTTGCATTACGTTACTAAAGTTAAATGTGGGTTTGAATGAGGAAAGGCCATAGCTATGGGCATGCTTCATTTGGTGTGCAATTTTTGCACTTTTAATAAGTGCTTTAGAAGGTACGCAGCCGTAGTTAAGGCAGTCTCCACCCATTTTATGGACTTCTATTAACGTGACCTTAGCTTTCACCACAGCAGCTATATAGGCTGACACTAGGCCTGCCGCGCCGGCGCCTATAATAATGACATTTCGGTCAAAGCTTTTGGGCTTATCCCATTTTGCATACAGGCTTCTGCGCTGATAAAGGCTTAAAGCCATGCGCGCTAACCATGGTAGTAACGCCAACATGACAAACGACATGACTAGGGCTGGAGAAGTGATGTCAGCTAAACTGTTGAGTTTTGATAACTGGGTGCCTGCATTAACGTATACGATGGTGCCTAATAACATACCTATTTGACTCACCCAATAAAAACGCCATGTTTTCATCGCGCTCAAGCCCATTAATAGGTTAACAGCAAAAAACGGTAGCGCTGGTATCAGGCGAAGGCTAAACAAATAAAAACCACCATCTTTTTCTAGCCCAGCATCGATGGTGTGAATATATTTCCCTAGTTTTGTTCTCACCCAATCTCGTAAAAAATAGCGTGACGATAAAAATGCGAGTGTAGCGCCTATGCTTGAGGCAAAGGAAACCATTAATACACCGCCCCAAAGGCCAAACAATGCACCAGCAGCCAAGGTCATCCAGACTGCAAGGGGTAGGGAGGTTGCAGTAATAATGACATACACAGAAAAAAACACGCCTGCAAAAATGGCAGAATTTTGTTGGTGCCATTGCCTAACATCAGCAATGATCATCTGCATACGCTCTAGATCTATTGACTGATCATTTAAATAAAATAACAAAGTTCCGATAAAGCTAATAAGTAAAAGTAATAAAATAGGTTTATATAGGTTGGATCTTGGTTTATTCATAATTAAGTTTACTCAACTAGGGCGTAATAAATCAGTATATATAATACAGGCTCGTAACAACAACGAAGAATTCTTTTTATAGGCCTGTATTATAAGATATTTTCAATTAGAAAAATCACGTTATTATAATATTAGTATTATTATGCACCTGCCTCAAAGCCATGCGAGTTTGTGTGCCTACGACGCCTGGTAAGCGTAGTATTTTTTTGTAATATAATTCCTCATAATCTTTTGCGTCTGTATAAACAACCTTTAACATGAAGTCGTTATCTCCAGCCATCAAATAACATTCCATTACTTGTTCAAGTTTAGCTACGGCAATCTCAAACTCATCAAACACTGCCTCACTTTGCTTATCTAAGCTGATAAAGATGAAGGCTGTGCCTTGCACATGAAATAGTTCTCTGTTGAGTAACCCAACAAATTTATCAAACACACCCGCATCGAGTAGAAACTTAGTGCGCCGCAAACATGCAGAAGGAGATAGGCATATCTGTTCTGCTAATTCCACATTACTTAAACGGGCATTAGTTTGTAGTGCATTAACGATTTTCTTATCAATCTGATCAAGTTCTATATCCTCAATTGAATTAAGTTTCATGAGTGCCTTTTTTTGTATAATTAAATTCACTAACCTCGTCACATATACGTAAATATAACAAGATAATTCGCTAAAAACATCATTAAACTAAAACTTAATTCGATTGACATATTTTTTTAATGTGTCGAAATTACTAACAAATAAAAGGGCTGTGTAATGTTAATTGGCGTACCTAAAGAAATTAAAAACCATGAATATCGCGTGGGTATGACTCCAGCGAGTGTGCGTGAGCTTGTACATGCAGGCCATAGCGTTATAATAGAAACGCTTGCAGGCAGTGGGATTGGCTCAGCTGACAGTGACTATATTGCTGCAGGTGGAGAGATTGTTGAAAGTGCTATGCAGGTTTTTGCTCGTGCACAGATGATTGTAAAAGTAAAAGAACCTCAAGCAGGCGAAATAGCCATGTTGCGGGCTAATCAACTACTCTTTACTTATTTACACTTGGCCCCGGATGCTGCTCAGACTGCGGGTTTAGTGGCATCGGGTGCAACCTGCATAGCATACGAAACCATCACCAGTGCTAGTGGTGGGTTGCCATTGCTTGCGCCTATGTCTGAAGTGGCTGGACGCATGTCGATTCAAGCGGGCGCTCATGTGCTTGAGAAAGCTCAAGGTGGCCGCGGTATGTTACTCGGTGGAGTGCCAGGTGTAGCGCCTGCTAAGGTGGTTATAATAGGTGGTGGTGTGGTCGGTTCAAATGCAGCCCAAATGGCTTTAGGCGCTCGGGCTCAAGTGACTGTACTTGACCGTTCTACGCAGGCTTTGGCGCGCTTGGATAAAGAGTTTAATGGTGCTGTACAAACTGTTTACTCCACACAGGATAGTTTAGAGAAATATGTGCTAGATGCAGATTTAGTTATCGGAGGCGTATTAATTCCAGGGGCTGCGGCACCCAAGTTGGTTACCAAAGCGATGGTCAAGGCGATGAAGCCTGGCTCTGTCCTTGTGGATGTAGCAATTGATCAGGGAGGCTGTTTTGCTACATCTAAGGCTACTACTCACGAACACCCCACATACGTTGTAGATGAAGTAGTGCACTACTGTGTTGCCAATATGCCAGGTGGCGTGGCAATGACATCTACTTACGCACTTAACAACGCAACTTTGCCATATATTTTAAAGCTGGCTAACATGGGTTGGAAGAGTGCGTTAAAACAAGATGTGCACTTTTTAGCTGGACTAAATGTTCATGCTGGTTATGTAACTAATGAGCATGTAGCAAAGGCATTAGGTTATCAGTATATCGCTCCTGAAACATTATTAAGTGATGCTCTTGCATAATCTTTAAGCTAACTATCAATGTTTAATAACCCTTTTCTAGGGGTAAAATGCTCATGTATATTGGCTAGAGCCCGTTTTTTAGTAAAAATAGGCTCCCATTTATGCTTATGGCTTGACTATTAGCTGCTAAATACGGAAAATTCCGCTTTTGATTTCGCCTATAAGTGCCATAATTTTGGTAAAAGTCTGTTAAGGATTTAATTTAGGCAAGACTTTAGTAGAGCGGGCCTGATTAAGGCGTGTTCATTTGATAATTAATGAGGCATTTAAATGCAAGTTTCTGTTGAAGCGACTACCAGCATCGAACGACGTTTAACCGTAACAGTACCTTCTGAGCAAATTGATAGCGCAGTAGATAAAAAGGTTAACGAAACCGCTAAAACGATCCGTATTGACGGCTTCCGTCCGGGTAAAGTACCGACCAAGGTTGTCAAAAAACGTTACGGTGCTAGTATCCGTCAGGACGTATTAGGCGATGTTATTCAGTCGAGCTACTTTGAAGCTTTGCAACAGGAAAATATTAAACCTGCAGGCATGCCTAATATTGAACCTAAAGAAGATGCTGGTGAAGGTGAGTTTAGCTACACTGCTGTGGTTGAGATTTACCCTGAAATCACTTTGTCTGATGCATCAGGTATTAGTGTTGAGCGTATGGCATCTAGCATCGAAGATGCTGATGTTGAAACCATGATTGATGTATTACTTAGCCAGCAAACACAATGGACTGAAGTTCAACGTGCAGCTGCAGATACTGATCAAGTTAATATTGACTTTGAAGGCTATCTAGACGGTGAAGCATTCGATGGTGGAGCAGCACAAGGGCATGATCTAGTATTAGGCTCTAACAGTATGATTCCAGGCTTTGAAGCAGGAATCTTAGGTATGGAAGCTGGCATAGACAAAGATATCAAAGTGACCTTCCCTGAAGATTACAATGCTGAACAGCTAGCAGGCAAAGAAGCCACATTCACTATTAAAATGAACACAGTTAGCGAAGCGACTAAACCTGAACTAAACGAAGAGTTTTTTGCTCGCTTTAACCCTAAAGAAGAGGGTGAAGCTGGCTTTCGCGCTGAAATCCGTTCAAATATGACTCGTGAGATGAACCAAGCACTTAAATCTAAGCTAAAAAATAGCTTGTTAAATGCATATCTAGAAATTAACTCTTTCGATATCCCTAAAGCTCTAGTTACTGAAGAGTTGGGTCGCTTGAAGAAGCAAGCTTTACAGCAATTTGGTGGTGGAAATGAAAGTCTAGACCCTAGCATTTTGCCAGACGAAATGTTCCAAGATCAAGCTGATAAGCGTGTTAAAATTGGTTTGTTGGCTGCTGAAATTATTCAGCAAAATGAATTTAAGGCTGATGAAGATAAAGTTAAGGCTTTAGTTGCTGAAATGGCTCAAGGTTACCAAGATCCGCAAGAATTCATTGATTATTATATGAACAATGCAGAGCAACGTAGTCAGTTAGATGGCGTTGTATTGGAAGACCAGGTGGTTGAACATTTGTTGGCTGCGGCTACCATCACCGAAGTTGTAGTAGATTACAAAACAGCTGTTGAGCCAGAAGGCAAAGACGTTGCAGGTGATGAAGAAGCGTCAAGTGAAGAAGCGTAATACTTCTTTGCGTCTGTTATAGCCTCATCGGGCTTGAACAGATCAGCGGTATGGGTTACTTTGATGTGATCCATGCCGTTTTTTTTGCATGTTAATTGATTAAATTTGTCTTTTAGCAAGCCTAGACCTTGGCATTTACCAGATGCGCCACTATATAATAGTGTCACGGTCTGTAATATTTTTATGTATTGGAGTTGTAGCGACAATGAGTTTTTCTTTTCCTCCACAAATGGGGCTAAGCCCTCAGTTAAACAAAGAGTTAAGCGCCTTAGTGCCTATGGTAGTTGAACAAACTTCTCGTGGTGAACGCTCTTACGATATTTATTCACGTCTACTTAAAGAACGGGTGATTTTTTTAGTGGGTCAAGTAGAAGATCATATGGCCAATTTGGTCGTTGCCCAGCTTTTGTTTTTAGAAGCAGAGAACCCAGATAAAGACATTCATCTTTACATAAACTCTCCGGGTGGTTCTGTGACTGCAGGCATGTCTATTTATGACACCATGCAGTTTATTAAGCCTGACGTAAGTACAATGTGTATTGGCCAAGCAGCCAGCATGGGTGCTCTACTTTTAACCGGCGGAGCCGAAGGTAAGCGATATTGCCTGCCTAACTCTCGAATGATGATTCACCAACCATTAGGTGGTTATCAGGGGCAAGCTACGGATATTGAAATTCATACTAAAGAAATTCTCAATATCCGTGATAAGTTGAATCGCATTATGTCCACACATACAGGACAAAGTTTAGAAACGATTGCAGCAGATACTGAGCGTGATAACTTTATGGAAGGTGCTCAAGCTGTAGATTATGGTTTGATAGATACTGTGCTTGATAAGCGTCCAGTTTAGAAAGTGCTAATAAAAGACTGATTTATAGTTATTGTTTGCTTAAATTTTGTCGATGATTGTATAGAAAAGATTTAACGTTAGTCCAAGATTATAGTGGACTACAAATATTGGTAATTGTATGAGCGAAGATAAAGACGAATCTGGAGAAGGTACAGGTAAGATACTTTACTGTTCCTTTTGTGGTAAAAGCCAAAACGATGTGCGCAAGCTAATTGCTGGGCCGTCAGTTTTTATATGCGATGAGTGTGTTGATCTGTGTAATGACATTATTCGAGAAGAAATTCTTGATCAAGATCAACCTGAAGCAGATGAGAGTTTGCCTACTCCTAAAGAGATACGGGCAGCTTTAGAAGAGTATGTTATTGGCCAACCTAGAGCCAAAATGGTGTTGTCTGTTGCTGTTTATAACCACTACAAACGGTTGAATTATGTCGGTGGTAAAGACGATGTAGAGCTAGGCAAAAGTAATATATTACTCATTGGTCCTACAGGTAGTGGTAAAACATTATTGGCTGAAACCTTAGCTCGATTGTTGAATGTACCTTTCACTATTGCAGATGCAACCACGCTGACCGAAGCAGGTTATGTGGGTGAAGATGTAGAAAATATTATCCAAAAGCTATTGCAAAAATGCGACTACGATGTTGATAAAGCTCAGCGTGGCATTGTTTATATTGATGAAATTGATAAAATTTCTCGTAAATCAGACAACCCTTCCATCACTCGAGACGTTTCAGGAGAGGGTGTCCAACAAGCTTTGCTAAAGCTTATTGAAGGCACTGTAGCCTCTGTACCACCACAAGGTGGTCGCAAACATCCTCAGCAAGAGTTTTTGCAAGTAGATACAAGCAATATACTATTCATTTGTGGTGGCGCTTTTTCAGGCTTAGATCAAGTAATTCGGGATCGCACAGAGAAGAGTAGCATTGGTTTCTCAGCCACAGTTAAGAGCAAAGATGAGAGCAAAAATGTAGGGCAATTGTTGCATTCAGTTGAAGCGGAGGATCTTGTTAAGTTTGGCTTGATACCTGAATTTGTTGGACGTTTGCCAATGATTGCAACGCTTGAAGAGCTAGATCAAGAGGCTTTAATTCAAATTTTAACTGTACCTAAGAATTCCTTAACAAGGCAGTATCACAAGCTTTTTGAAATGGAAGGTGTTGAAATTGAATTCCGTGAAGATGCTCTTAAAGCTGTAGCGCAAAAAGCTATGGAGCGTAAGACTGGCGCGCGTGGTTTGCGTTCTATTCTTGAGTCTGTACTTTTGCCTACCATGTTTGATCTTCCTGATCAGACCAATGCCGTTAAAGTTGTTGTGAATGCACAAAATATTAATGGTGAGAGTGATCCGTTAATAGTTTTGGACAAAGTAGATCTGCAAAAAACTGCATCAGACTAGCAATTAGGGCTTCGTAGTTAAAAAAACCACCTTAGGGTGGTTTTTTTGGTTTCATTTTGCTTAAAGGCTTGTATTCTTACTGCCTGTCCGCATTTAATAAGACTTACTTGAATTCGCTAGACACCGCGATGTTAGCCTAAAGGATTTTTATGACTCAAACTCTTCCTCTTATTCCGTTACGCGATGTTGTGGTTTATCCACATATGGTGATTCCTCTTTTTGTAGGACGTCAAAATTCTATTGATGCGTTAGAGCATGCCATGGCAACTGATAAGGCCATTGTTGTTGTGGCCCAAAAAAGTGCTGCAGTTGATGATCCGCAAATTTCAGATTTGTTTGAAATAGGGACTTCTGCACGCATTTTACAGCTTCTTAAGCTTCCAGATGGCACGGTTAAAGTATTAGTAGAAGGAGAGCAGCGAGTAGTGATAGAGGAAGTTGTCAGCACTGCAGGCTTCTTTACTGCTCAAGTTAACACCATTGATGACGCCCAACCTCCAGAAGGTGAACGTAAGGCCTTAACCCACACATTAATGTCTCAATTTGAGCAGTATGTGAAGTTGAGTAAAAAAATATCCAATGACGTCATGTCCTCCATTACAAATATCGAAGATCCCAGCCAACTAGCTGACACCATTGCTTCTCAAATGAACTTGAAATTAGAAGAGAAACAAGCTTTATTGGAAATGGGAAACCTTACACAACGTCTTGAACATCTAATGGGGCAAATGGAAGGTGAGATTGATCTTGTTAAAGTAGAGAAACGTATTCGTGGCCGAGTTAAGAAACAGATGGAAAAGAGCCAGCGTGAATATTATTTAAATGAGCAAATAAAAGCAATCAATAAAGAACTTGGAGATATTGATGATGCAGCTCCAAACGATTTAGATGAACTACAAAGTAAAATTAATGCAGCCGGAATGCCGGATGAAGCTAAGGAGAAAACGCAATCTGAGCTAGGTAAGCTTAAGATGATGCCTCCAATGTCTGCTGAAGCCACAGTGGTGCGCAGCTATATTGATTGGATGGTTACCATCCCGTGGAAGAAAAAAAGCCGTCTTAGGCATGATTTGGCTAAAGCTTCGCTAGTGCTTGAGGAAGATCATTACGGGTTATCCGAAGTAAAAGAGCGCATTCTAGAATATTTAGCCGTGCAGCAACGTGTTAAAAAGATGAAAGGCTCTATCTTGTGTTTAGTAGGGCCTCCAGGGGTGGGTAAAACCTCTTTAGGTAAGTCTATTGCTCGTGCCACAGGACGTCAGTACGTTCGCATGGCATTAGGTGGGGTAAGAGATGAAGCTGAAATTCGCGGACATCGTCGAACTTATATTGGCTCATTGCCTGGCAAGTTAGTTCAAAAAATGTCTAAGGTAGGGGTGTCAAACCCATTATTTTTATTGGATGAAATTGATAAAATGGGCATGGATAGCCGAGGCGACCCATCATCAGCTTTGCTTGAGGTGCTAGATCCTGAACAAAATAACACTTTTAATGATCATTATTTAGAAGTTGATTACGATTTGTCTAGTGTCATGTTTGTATGTACTGCTAACTCAATGAACATCCCAGGACCGTTATTAGATCGAATGGAAGTGATTCGTATTCCAGGTTATACAGAAGATGAAAAGCTAAGTATTGCTAAGCGTTACCTATTGACCAAGCAGCTTGCTGCTAATGGATTATCGCCTACAGAACTGGTACTTACAGACGATGCCATCGTTGATTTAATACGTTATTACACTCGTGAAGCCGGTGTGCGTAGTTTAGAGCGCGAGATTGCAAAGATCTGCCGCAAGGTGGTAAAAGAACATTTGCTGGCAGGCTTTAAAACTGCAATCGATAGCCCAGTTCAGCAAGTTGATGCTAGTAATTTAGAAGTTTACTCTGGTGTGCGTAAATGCAGCTTTGGTCAGGCAGATGCGGACGATCGAATTGGACATGTGAATGGCTTAGCATGGACTTCAGTTGGTGGTGATATTCTTACCATAGAGTCTGCTGTGGTGCCTGGCAAGGGACGTTTGGTAAAAACAGGATCTCTTGGTGATGTAATGCAAGAGTCTATCCAGGCGGCTTTAACAGTGGTTCGTGGCAGGGCGTCTGGTTTGGGTATAAAGACAGATTTCCATGAGAAGTGTGACATTCATATTCATGTCCCAGAAGGCGCAACACCTAAAGACGGACCAAGTGCGGGAGTGGGGATGTGTACCGCATTGGTTTCAGTTTTAACGGGGATTCCAGTGCGTGCTGATGTAGCTATGACAGGTGAAATTACTTTACGAGGACAAGTGCTGCCTATTGGTGGGCTAAAGGAAAAACTGTTAGCTGCTCATAGAGGTGGTATTAAAACAATTATCATTCCTGAAGAGAATGAAAGGGACTTAAAAGAGATTCCTGAAAATATAAAGGCAGATTTATCTATAAAGCCAGTGAAATGGATAGACGAAGTACTAGACTTAGCATTACAATTCAGTCCAACACCTATTGTACTAGAAGAGAGTGATATTTTGGTTGATAAGAGCAAAGATGCCGCACTTATAGATAGTATTAGTACACACTGATTTTATTATCGCACTTTAGGCTGTTGAATTGATTATTTTCAAGGCCCTCTCTTGACAAGGCTTTGAACAAGTTGGTATAAATTGTACTTCGGTTATTTGAGCTGAATATAGTACGAAATAACAAAAAAGGTCTGCTTGAACAGATCGACTATTTTTAATACACACAAAGGGGATTAACGTGAATAAATCTGAACTGATTGAAGCCATTACAGCTGATGCTGATCTTTCAAAAGCAGCAGCAGGCAGAGCATTAGATGCGGTTATTGGAGCTGTTACTGGCGCTCTTAAAGATGGTGAATCTGTTTCATTGGTAGGCTTTGGAACTTTTTCTGTTAAAGCTCGTGCAGCTCGCACAGGACGTAACCCACAAACTGGCGCTGCAATTCAAATTGCTGCTGCCAACGTTCCTAGTTTTAAAGCAGGTAAAGCGCTTAAAGACGCAGTCAACTAGACTAAGTCTGTACTCTATGGGTTAATAGTTTATTTGTTATTACCTATTACCCCGTAGTTTAGAAAAACGCATTCCTTTGAATGCGTTTTTTGTTTGTAGAACCCCAATAACCTAATATATAGCCAGCAAAGCTGCAGAAGCCAAACATAATGTTACAAAATATCCGTGATAATTCAAAAGGTATAGTGTCCAAAATATTGGTAAGTCTGATTGCCTTTACTTTTGTGATTTGGGGAGCTGAATCTCTCTTTAGCATTTCCTCTGATAATAGTGCGCCAGCACAAGTGAATGGAGAAGAAATTAGCTTGCAAGAGCTACTCCAAACTTCAGAGCTACAACGTCGTCAAATTTTATCCAATAACCCTGACCTTGACCCGGTTACCCTTGATCAGCAAGCTATTCAGGCCTCAGCGCTGCAACAGCTCATTGATCAGCGGATAATGTTGCAATATACCCAAAGCAACAACTTAGTGTTATCAGACGCTGCAATTGACCAAATGATCGTGCAGTCAAAAGACTTTCAGGTGGAAGGTGTGTTTGACCGAAATCTCTTTGAATCATTATTGAGAAATTTTGGATTAACTCCAACGACATACCGCCAACAGCTTAAACGTGGAAATATTATAGATCAAACAAGGCTGGCCTTTGCAGGTACTGCGTTTACTTTAGGTAATAATGCTGATGAAGCTGCACGCCTAGATGGACAAACTCGGAATATAGCGACAATTACTTTACCATTATCTGCACAGATGCAGGCTGTTTCTGTGAATCAAGAAGAAATCGATAGTTATTATGCAATCAATAAGCAACGTTTCATGCAGCCTGAAAGTTTAAACATTAGTTATGTGACACTAAACAAAAGCGACTTCTATGATCAGGTTAATATTACAGATGAAGACCTTCAAAAAGCTTACCTTGATGCTCAACAATTGACTCTAGAACAGTCTAATACTGAGGCTGAAGCCTCACATGTATTATTCTTAGTTAATGACGAGCAAACGCAAGATCAAGCAATGGGCTTGGCTCAGGTTGCCTACGATCAGTTGAAAAAAGGTGAAGCCTTTGTTGATGTAGCTAAGCAGTATTCACAGGATCAAAGCACTGCCTTAGATGGTGGTTATATTGGCCTACTGGCAAAGGGTGAGTTTGGAAATCTATTTGATGAGGTTTTATTTGATCTCCAGCCAGGCTCTTATAGCGCTCCTGTAGCAACAGAATTTGGTGTGCAAATTTTATATGCCCATGCTCAAGACACTGCAGATTTGCCAACTTTTGAAGATCAAAAGGAAGCGCTTAGCCTATCCCTTAAGCAATTAGGTGCCGAAAGTTTATTTGTTGGTGCGAGTGAAGAAATGGCTGACATTGCCTTCTCATCACCAGATCTATTTGAAGTTGCTCAAATATTAGGCCTTACTGTGCAAGAGAGTGATTTTTTTGGGCGAGAAGGTGGTGAAGATATTGCGAGTTACGATAGGGTAGTAACGGCTGCATTTAGTGATGAAGTTCTGTTACAGGGTAATAACTCAAGTGTTCTGGAGTTGGCATCAGATAAATTAATCGTCATTCGGCTTAAGCAATATAATGAAGCTTCTCAGCAACCCATTGCCGATGTAGTAGATACTATAACTGAGCAAATAGTTTCACAAAAAGCTTCTGAAATGTTGGATAAGAAAGCTAATGCTTATGTTGATAAATTGAAAAGTGGTGCAGGCATGGCCTCCGTATCATCATCTGAAATGCTCAATCTAGAGCAGTTTGATGATATATCTCGAAGTGCTACTGTTGTGAATCGTTTAATTGTGCAATCTGCATTTCGACTACCTAGTCCAGTCTCTGAAGCAAGCTATGGCACTGTGCAAAATTACAATGGTGACGTAACTATTATACAGTTGCAAAGTGTTACAGATGCAAAGCCAGAAGAGCAAACTTCACAGCAACGTTTAGCTTTGGTTGATGCGTTGACTCGCTTGCAAGGTCAAAGTGACGTCAGCTTACTTGAAAACTCCTTGAGCGCTAAAGCAATTATTGAAACGTTTTAATGCATTAACTGATTAAGTTAATTACAAAAAAGGCAGCCTAGGCTGCCTTTTTAGATTTTAAATCTTTTTTACATATCTTTTACAGCGTAAATGCCTTCAACATTGCGAAAGTAACCTTGGTAGTCCATTCCAAAACCATAAACAAAGCGGTCTTCTACGTCTAAACCTATAAAGTCTGGTACATATTCAACTTTACGATCATGAACTTTGTTGAGTAGGGCGGCAGCATATACTTTCTTGGCGCCAGCTTCTTTTAAGTATTCACAAATAGCAGCTAAAGTGTGTCCTTCGTCATAAATGTCATCTACTACAAGTACCGTACGACCACTGATGTCTGTGCTGGGGCGAGCTAACCATGACAAGTTAGTTCCAACCGTTTTTTTGCCGTAACGGGTGGCATGTAAATAATCTGTTTCTAAAGGAAACTGTAGTTTTAGTAACAGTTGTGCCATAGGGATCATGCCGCCATTAAGTACGCAAAGTACTAACGGCATTTCTTTTGACAAGGTTGTCGTGATTTCTGCTGCCATTGTTTCAATACCAGCGGCGATTTCTTCTCCGCTGACTAATAAGTCGGCTTGTGCGTGAACAGATACGGCTTGCGCGTATGTAATGGTCATATTAGTACCTTGCAAAAGTTGTATATTATAACTCAAATAACAGTTTTTTAGAAAATTGATTTTAGACTAAAAGATGGGAGGTCACAGTGGCAGAAGATAGGGTAGAATAGATCATCATTAAGCCCACGCAGTTCGCACATGTTATGAATACAGATATTAATCACATCATTGTAAATGGTGCTCAGATTGCTTTTAATAAGATGCGCAGAGCTCAGTCATTTAATGCTCGTTTGTACTATTATGCTGAAATTGGGGTTTATCTAGAAGTTTCTTTATCTCATGGCGCAGGTATAACGCCTGCAAGTAATGAGCAAATTAATGAGATTTATAAACAAGCAACGCATTTTCACATGAATGAAAATAAACGTTTAAGGCAAGTTGGCTAGTTCGCTATGCAAACAGAAGATACTCCAGTATTTGATATTGATGAATATTTAAAACAGCTACCAAACCGTCCAGGTGTCTATCGTATGTTTGATAGTGAAGGTGAGGTGGTTTACGTAGGCAAGGCTGTAAATCTTAAAAATAGAGTAACAAGTTACTTTAGGGGTAAGAGCCACAATACCAAGACCCAGGTAATGGTCTCTAAAATTGTCTCGATTGAAGTAACTCTGACTCACAGCGAAAGCGAAGCGTTGTTATTAGAAAATACGCTAATCAAACGTTTGAAGCCGCCTTATAACATATCCCTTAGAGATGACAAATCTTACCCCTACGTTTATATCTCCGATCAACACGATTATCCAGCAATGCAATACGTTCGCGGTGGTAAAAACCGCAAAGGGCGTTATTTTGGGCCTTATACAAGTGCTGGCGCTGTAAGAGAAAGCCTCAACTTGATGCAGCGTATTTTTCGTATTCGCCAATGTGAAGATGCATTTTTTGCCAATCGTCAGCGCCCGTGCCTTCAGTTCCAAATCGGTCGATGCAGTGGGCCTTGTACAGGTGAAATAAGTAAAGAAGATTATGCAGCCGACCTGCGCCACGCCACCTTATATCTAGAAGGTAAAAACCAACTTTTATTAGATGAAGTCAGCGATCAAATGAATGTTGCAGCACAAAATCTTAAATTTGAGTCTGCAGCAGCACTTAGAGATCAACTAGGCTTTTTACGACAGGTGCAAGAGCAGCAGCATGTGGTTTCTAAACGTGGCAACTTAGACATATTTGCAGTGGCTAGCTCGCAATCTGGATTATGCATTCATCAACTTATGGTGCGCTCAGGGCGAGTGATTGGTAGTAAGAATTTCTATCCTAAAATGGGTTTAGAAGAAACAAAGCCTGCAATACTCACGGCTTTTTTAGGACAATATTATCTTTCAGGTCAGTATCGTGATGTTCCAGATGAAGTGCTTGTCAGTGACGCTCAAGAGGAACAGCAAGTAATAGCGCTAACTATAGCTGGGCGGACAGAGCATGGGTTTAAGATCATAAGCAATGTAAGGGGGCCTCGGGCTCAGTGGCTAAGGTTAGCTCAAACTAATGCAGATCAAGCTTTACTCAGCTATGTGGCTAATAAACAAACGCAAGTGTCTCGCTTTTTAGCTTTACAAGAAGCGTTAGATTTACCTCAAATGCCTGAACGCTTAGAGTGTTTTGATATCAGCCACTCTAGTGGTGAGGCCACAGTGGCCTCTTGCGTTGTTTTTGATCAAGGTGGTCCTAAAAAGTCTGATTATAGAACCTTTAATATTGAAGGCATCACACCAGGTGACGACTACGCCGCTATGTCACAAGCTATCACCAGACGCTATACACGATTGAAAGAGAATCAAGGCATTATGCCAGATTTGCTTATTGTTGATGGTGGTAAAGGGCAAATAACGCAGGCTATTCAAGTGTTATCTGAGCTACAACTACAAGATCTCTATGTGTTAGGTGTTGCAAAAGGGGACACTCGAAAAGCTGGATTTGAGCGTTTGTTTAATGGCTGGACTGGAGAGGAAATTGCCTTACCCGACGACTCTTCTGCATTGCATTTGTTGCAGCACATTAGAGACGAGAGTCATCGATTTGCTATTACAGGCCATCGTGCGCGTCGAAATAAGAAGCGGACACAATCCAACCTTCAACAAATAGATGGTGTTGGTCCCAAACGACGGCAATCCTTGTTAAGCCATTTTGGTGGTATGCAGGATTTAACTAAAGCCAGTATTGATGAATTAGCAAAAGTTAAAGGAATTAGTCTTGATATGGCAGATACCATCTATCGTTCTTTACGCGGTGAAGATGGATAGGCTAAAATGTCATGATACACATTTACTTTTAAATATACTAAGCGGTTGATTATGTTAAACATTCCTAATTTGGTAACCTTGTTTCGTTTGGCATTGATCCCTTTTATTTTAGTGGCCTATTATTGGCCCTCTGAAAGTCGTTTTGTATGGGCTGCAGGGCTATTTGCTCTTGTTGCTGCGACAGATTGGCTGGATGGTTATTTGGCTAGAAAGCTTAATCAAGCTACTCCCTTTGGTGCATTCTTAGATCCAGTTGCAGATAAAATAACTGTAGCTGTGGCTTTAGTGGTATTGGTAGAAGCCTACTCAGAGCTGTGGTTAACTGTCCCCGCCATTATCATAATCAGTAGAGAGATAGTCATTTCTGCTTTGCGTGAATGGATGGCTGAAACAGGTAAAAGAGCCAATATAGCAGTGTCTTATATTGGTAAAGTTAAAACAACAATGCAAATGGGGTCTATTGTGTTTCTCCTAGCAACCCCCCCAGGGACTGCGATTGCTACCGTTGGGTTAGTGATGTTGTATGCTGCTGCGGCATTAACGATATGGTCTATGATGTTGTATTTATCAGCCGCATGGTCTCAGCTTAAAAAGGGGGCCTAGTAGCATGGCAAAACCTATTCCAATTACCGTAATGTTAGTTGATGACCATGAAATTGTCCGATTTGGTTTTAGGCGGCTTATTGAAACAACTAAAGATATTAAGGTCGTGGCTGAAGCTTGCAGTGGTGAAGAAGCCTGTATATTGGTACCAGAATATGAGCCAGATATAATTATCATGGATATCAATATGCCTGGTATCGGAGGCTTAGAAGCTATTATTCGTTTATGTAAGCGTGAACCTAAGCGTAAAGTGATCGCCTTAACCATGCATGAAACAGAGCCTTTTCCTACACGTGTTTTAGCCGCGGGCGCCAAGGGTTATTTAAGCAAGCGTTGCGCACCCCAGGAGCTTATCGTTGCCATTAGGCGTGTATTTAATGGTGGTGAATTTATTACGACTCAAGTTGCTCGTGAAATGAGTAAAACGCCTGGGGCTCAAGAGTCTGCAATTGAGTTGTTAAGCGCAAGAGAATTCCAGGTTTTTTCAATGTTTGCGGAAGGGCGTACAGCTATGGAAATAGGTGAAAAAATGAACCTAAACCACAAAACCATTCACAGTCACCGCTCCAATGTAATGAAAAAGCTTAAGCTAAAAACGACTGCTAATCTTGTTCAGTTTGCTATGCTTCAGGGAATTATCCCAAGTTAATTGTTAACCTTTGGCTACTACTTTTTCATTCACTGGTCTGCGGCTGACTACAATGCCAAATAAAATGGCAAGTAAAGCTACCATGTCGTGCCACACTATTAATTCTCCCAACACTAGTGCACCTATAAAGTAGGCAACCACTGGTATGAGGTAATTGATATTAGATAAGAATGTCGGGCCAGCACGTTGAATGAGTGCAAATAAAATGATGGCGGCCACGCCTGTAGGGAAAACACCCAGCCATACAATGGTGAATACAGCTGATGTGGAGACAAATTTCCAATCAATATAAAATGCCGAAGGCCAGATACCTAGGCTTATGACTGCTGCACAAATCGTCACTCCAGTGCTCACTACGGCTGAACTATAAGTAGGAAGGCGTCTGGCTATAATGCTGTTAGTGGCATAAAGAATGGCTGCTGTTAATATTAGTAAGCAGCCAATTAAACTGTTTTGGGATCCTAGTATGGTAGGCCCCAAGATCAGTATGACGCCTCCAATACCAAAGACAAAGCCCAATAACTTATTTCGATTTAGGTTTTCATCTGCAATGAAAAAATGTGCCAAAATTAATGTCATTAGTGGCATTATCGCCATTAATAATCCAGCCATCCCTGAAGTGACATAAACTTGACCCTTTGCGATAAGCCAATAGGGTAGGACACTGCCTACAAGTCCTAGAAGCATGAAGTGAGCCCAAGCAATGGGCTTAGAAGGAAGGCGCTTGCCTCGAGCTAACATGAAGATTATCAATACCAGGGCGCCAATAGACAGTCTAAGTACGACTACTTGATCAGGTGTAAATGTTCGCAAGCTTACCTTTATCGCTAAAAAGGACGTTCCCCATAAAGCTACCAAAGAAAACAATAATACCCAATTAATTAGTTGCTCTCGGTTCAATGACATTAATCAATCTTCTCTTTGTCAGCTAAAGGCAGGTCTTTAACTGTTTTAAGGTAGCCAAGTAGCTGCTTCCGGGTGTTGTCCTCTAGCATGATTTCTGCCACTTTTTCTGCAGTAGCTTCGTCAATCCCGGCATTTTCAACCAAGTCAGCAATGAAGTAAAGGACATCCGTACGGTTGTCTAAATCCTTTGCTAATTTAATGTCCATGAATTCTCCGATAATTGTGCCTGCTTTACTGACGACTTGATGTACTGTGCGAATTGTCATTGGTTGTCCATAATTTGAGCTACTGTATGTGCGTACAGTATAGGGTTGTGGTGTCGGAATAACTAGTATTTATTTACTTTGCATTACAAAAGGCAACTCGAATAATCTAATTTAACATAATATACATTATGCGAAGTTAAATATAGCTAATAAATAGAGCTATCGGTATACTAAACCCACTTATTCTCGTTACTATTAAAGAAATTATTTTGGCTAAAATCAGTTCAAGCATTGCTTCGCACATCCCTTGCCCGGTGTCGGAGCGACTCAAACAAGCACGAATGCAACGTAAGTTTTCGCAGCGCGGTTTAGGTATAGCAGCCGGTATTGATGAAGCCTCAGCTAGTGCTCGCATGAACCAGTATGAACGTGGCAAGCATGTGCCAGATTATAAAATGTTATGCAGTTTGGCGGGTGTATTACGGGTACCGGTACCATACTTCTATGCAAATGATGACGATGCTAAGCTATTGCTGAATATGGCATTGCTGTCTAATGAACAGCAAGAATTGATTCGTGAGCTTGTAAAGCGACTTAATTTTAACCTATAAAGTGGCTGACTTTTTAAAGATTAATTAACGCTATAGCGGTGTATATATTGACCATTTTTTAAGGTAAATAATACTTCTAAACCAGCATGGCGTATGGGCGCAAAGTCTTGAGTTGCACAAAGGTTTTGCTCAGATACATACGATTCGTGATCGCTTCCATCTGTTAATATATGGTAGAAAGGTTGTTTTTTATCGATAGGAGGCTGGCCCAAGCTTGCCATGGTTTTACAGGCTTCTTGATACCATTTTTCATCGAGTGAGTACTCAAAATCAATATCAAATATCACGCCGCGAAAACCAAAGTGTTTGTGCGCTACTACTTGGCCTATATTAAACTGCGCGTGGGAAGTCTGCATTAAACTACTTACTCATTTCAAGTGAACAAATTTAATTATACGCTTTTTCATTAGACTCTACCAAGTAGGTTTAACTTATTTGGTGATCTATTAGGGTTTTGTTTGTAATAATAAGTTGTATTATTGACCCTTTTTTACATTTTTTTTAAGGAATATCCTAGCTTCTTCAGCTAGTTAGACTACAATAATGACTATTGTTTAAATCAGGAGCATATCGATGCAAGACCAAATTCAATTTTCAAGCGATTCAAGAGAATCTGCGTTAGCTACAAACAAGGTATTACGCAATACCTATGCCCTACTTTCTATGACGCTTATATTCAGCGCAGTGACCGCAATGATGGCTATTTCTAGCAACGCTGCCCCGGTCAATTTTATTGTGCAAATAGTCGTTTTATTTGGTACATTATTTGCCCTTCACAAATTTAAAAATTCAGTTTGGTCTATTCCACTGGTATTCTTTTTCACTGGATTTTTAGGTTATACAGCAGGCCCTATTGTTAACTTCTATTTAGGGATGGCAAATGGTGGTGACATTGTCACTACAGCTTTGGCTATGACAGGCATAACCTTCTTAGGTTTGTCAGCGTACGCTGTTTCAACCCGAAAAGACTTCAGCTTTATGAGTGGTTTTTTGATGATGGGTTTGATCGTTGTGATTGTTGCATCATTGGCAAATATCTTCTTTGCAATTCCTGCGTTATCTCTAGCTATAAGTGCTGTGGGCGTATTAGTATTTTCAGGCTTTATTTTGTATGATACTAGCCGCATGGTAAATGGTGGCGAAACTAATTACGTCATGATGACCGTAAGCTTGTATCTTAACATCTACAACTTATTCTTGATGTTGTTGCACCTTACAGGTGCTCTAAGTGGCGACGATTGATCTCGGTAAATATGTCACTAATTAACGGAGCCCCGCCTTTTGGCGGGGTTTTTGTATATGTCTGATTTGATTAAGCCTCCTGCCTTACATAGTTCCCATACGTCTTTAACCTATACGGTTATAGTGCGCTGCGGTCCTCATCAACAAGGACAGTCACTGTCAGCCTTTGAATTTACTAAAGAGCTTTTGGTGCAAGGACATCAGGTGCTTAGAGTCTTTTTTTACCAACAAGGCGTGCATCTGTCTTCAAGCCTAAGAGTAATGCCACAAGATGAGCTCGATCTAACTGCGCTTTGGCAGCAGTTAAGTTTAGATTATGATTTAGAGCTTGGTGTGTGCATTGCTGTAGCCTTGCAGTCTGGTATTGTTGACCAACAAGAGTGTCGCCGTTACGAGCTTAGTGCCGTTAACCTGGCTCCCCAGTTTACATTGATGGGCCTTGGGCAGCTTGCGTCAGCCAGTGTTGAATCGGATCGCTTAGTGAGCTTTGGAGGATAATCTATGTCATGCTTAATGATTCTTAGCTGTGCACCATATGGGTCTCGAAGCGCTAAGGAATCCTTAGATGTTGCTTTGGTTTTAGCTGCTTTTGAACAACAACCTGCTATTTTGTTTCTTAATGAAGGTGTGTTGCAGCTTCTTCCTGCTAGCAAGTGCCCTGCTACCCACAAGCATATTGGTAAAATTATTAGTGCCTTATCGATGTATGACATTAACGAGCTATGGATAGAACAAGAGTCATTGGATCAGTTTGGTTTAACAAAAGAAGACTTAAGCCAGCCCGTAAATGTGATTTCTCGTGCGAAGGTTTCAGAACTTTGCAGTCAGTATGATCAGCACATGGTGTTTTAATTATGGCTATACTTCATATTATCGCTAAACACATGGGACAAGACGCGTTAAGCATCTTAGTAGAGCGAAGTAGTCAAAGTGATGCCTATATATTTATAGATGATGGTGTATATGTCCTACTTAGCCAAAGGTTTAAAGCTTTGAATGCCTCAATACATAAGGAAGATAGGCGCGTGTACGTGATGGCTAAACATGCCATTGAGCGTGGAATACCACAAAATAACTTCAGCGAAGTCACACTAATTAATATGGCTGATATGGTGCGCTTAACTTCAAGCTATTCGTCTTCTATAAGTTGGTAATATGCACTTACAAACAGATAAAGATGGCTATTTAAAGAATTTAAATGACTGGAACCCAGAAGTCGCTAAATGGTTGGCATCAAGTGTCGATGTGACCTTGGAAACTGAGCATTGGGAGGTGATTAATGCACTTCGGGTATTCTATGCTGACACAGGTGTATCCCCAGCCATGCGTATATTGGTGAAAATTGTTAAGAAAAATATAAGTGAGGACAAGGGTAACAGTATTCATTTGTTAACCTTATTTCCAGGTAGCCCCGCAAAACTGGCTGCCAAAATTGCAGGCCTACCTAGGCCCACAAACTGCCTTTAAAGCCTTTACTAGGCTTTTGCTGAGAGTACGGTAATACCGCCCATGTAGGGCACAAGTACCTCTGGCACTATGACACTGCCGTCTACCTGTTGGTAGTTTTCTAAGATCGCAAGTAATGTGCGCCCTACTGCCAAACCCGAACCATTCAGGGTATGCAACAATTCGGGCTTTCCTGTTTCTGGGTTACGCCACCTTGCTTGCATCCGTCGTGCTTGGAAATCACCCATGTTAGAGCACGAAGAAATTTCACGATATTTGTCTTGGCCAGGTAACCAAACTTCAAGGTCGTACGTTTTAGTTGCCGAAAATCCTAAATCACCACCACACAGAATCACTTTGCGGTAGGCTAAACCCAAACCAACCAATATAGCTTCAGCATGGCCTGTAAGCTCTTCTAGAGCTGCTGTTGAGTGACCAGGTTCAACCATTTGTACCATTTCAACTTTTTCAAACTGATGCTGGCGCACTAAGCCTCTTGTGTCTCTACCGTGGCTGCCCGCTTCGCTTCGAAAGCAGGGAGTGTGGCATGTAAAGCGCAAAGGTAACTTGCTTGCATCTACTATTTCATCGCGCACAAGGTTAGTTACGGGAACCTCAGCGGTAGGAATAAGATACAAATCTCGCTCGCCTGGCACTTTAAATAAATCTTCTTCAAACTTAGGTAATTGACCAGTTCCACGTAATGATTCGGCATTGACCAAGTAAGGTACATAAACTTCTTCATAGCCATGATCGTGAATATGAGTATTTAACATATATTGAATAAGGGCTCGGTGCATACGTGCCAATTGTCCCTTAAGCACCATAAAACGTGCACCAGTAATCTTAATAGCTGCGCCAAAATCCAAACCTTCAAGTGCTTCAGCTAAATCAACGTGATCCTTTATCGGAAAATCAAACTGAGGCTTATCGCCCCAAACCAATACCTCTTGATTATCATCCTCAGTAGTACCTGGAGGCACACTTTGATGAGGAATATTGGGTATAGTCATAAGCATAGCGCTTAAGTCATCTTGCACATGTTTTAGCTGTGTTTTTTTAGCATCAAGTTGGGTTGCAAATGAGCTCACTTGGGCCATAATCTCTGTGGTGTCTTCACCCTGAGCTTTAAGTTTACCTATTTCTTTAGATTTTGAATTACGCTCGCTTTGTAAGTTTTCAGTATCAATCTGTAACTTTTTACGAGACTCCTCCATGTTATTTAACTTGTCTACATCAAGCTCAAAGCCTTTCTTTAACAGCTGTTTAGCCACTTCTTGCGGCGTATTGCGAACCAATTTTTGGTCTAACATGAAATATTCCTACGGTAAAACGATAGTGAGTATAGGGTAAATTATATTTTTATAGCAAACGGCCAAAATACAAGCCAACAGTCACACCTATTAAACTGATACAGACATTTGCGAAAATGTTACCTAGCGCCATGAGCCATTCGCCTTGCTCTATAAGGCGAATGGAATCTAATGAAAAGGTAGAAAAAGTAGTGAACGCACCTAGCAAGCCAACGATTAAAAATGGCCGTGAAGCAGGAGGCAATATGCCCTTCTCTTCGATAAGCACATAAGCTAAACCTATTAGTAATGAGCCGACAGAGTTGGTCAGCAGTATCGCCAACGGGAAGCGTCCACTGTAGATACCTGATAACCAGTGCTGAAGTCCAAAGCGGCCTATGGCGCCAAAAGCACCTCCACAGGCGATAGCAACTAACTGACCGACGATTAGATTCTCCCCTACGATTTATATGGCGCTATTATAGCTTACATAAGTGGCTATTTATAACGCTGTTGATCACTATTTTGGTTCAGCTGAGCTAGTTTTTCTAACTTTTCAGAGATTTTTCCTTCAATACCTCGATCACTTGGGAAGTAAAGGACATGTTCAGCTAGCTCTTGTGGCATGTAACTTTCCCCAGCTGCAAACGCCATTGGTTCTGAGTGAGCATATCGATAGTCTGCTCCATGACCCATGGATTGAGCTAAACTGGTTGGAGCATTACGCAGGTGATTAGGTACATCATAATCTGGCTGTTCCCTTGCAAGTTGCATAGCGGCTTTAAAGGCTAGATCAACTGCGTTGCTCTTAGCTGCACAAGCACAGTAAACAGTGGCATGAGCAATGGCGCGGTTACCTTCAGCCGGCCCTATTCGTTCAAATACCTGCCAGGCATTTACTGCAACCTGCAAGGCCCTTGGATCGGCATTACCAATGTCTTCAGAAGCAATGGCTAGCAGTCGTCTGGCAATATATAATGGATCGCATCCTGCATCTAACATTCGAGCCAGCCAATATAATGCCCCACTTGGATCAGAACCACGCACAGATTTATGAAACGCTGAAATCTGATCGTAAAAGATGTCTCCACCTTTATCAAAGCGTTTTGGGCTAGTTTGTAGTACCTGCTCTAGAACGCTATTGTCTATAATTAACCTGTCATCTTGTATTTCTGCAATGTCGGTAGCTATTTCTAATAAATTCAATAATCGCCTTGCATCACCATCGGCTGCCTGCAGTAAAAGCTTGCGCTGTGGAGATTGAATGTCAATGTTTAGCTTGCCTAAACCTCGATCACAGTCAGTAATCGTTTGCTCTAGCAACCCACCTAATTCATCTTCTGATAAAGACTTTAGGATATACACTCTAGAGCGCGACATTAAGGCGTTATTAAGCTCAAACGCTGGGTTTTCTGTAGTGGCACCTACAAAAATAAAGGTACCATCTTCAATAAATGGTAAAAATGCATCTTGTTGAGACTTATTAAATCGATGTACTTCATCGACAAATAAGACGCTGTCTCGACCAGATTGAGCGCGGACTTGCTGCGCTTCAAAAACTGCGGATCTAATGTCCTTGACGCCAGACATCACAGCTGACAAAGTCATAAAATGTGCATCACTAGCTTGGCTCATCAATCTAGCTAGTGTGGTTTTACCTACACCAGGTGGACCCCACAAAATCATGCTATGAAGCAAGCCTTGAGTTAATGCTTTATCTAGGCTTTTACCTTCACCTAATAGGTGAGACTGGCCGGCATATTGAGCCAAAGTTTGCGGCCTCATGCGGCTAGCTAATGGCTGGTAACCAGAAGTTTCTTGTGCGAACAAGTCATTTTTCAAAGTTGATCCATCTCCAACACATCGACTCCTATTGGCGCCACAAACTCAAATAAATCATCTGTTACTTTAGGGTTAAGCACCACATTATTAAATATTAAACTGGTTTTTTGGTACATTGAGTCTTCTAGCTGCATTTCTAATAATTGGTTGTTTTTGAAATTCAATCTAAGTTTTTGATATAAGCTCTCTGGGTCTTTCGGTGTAAGGCTATAAAGTACTAAATCATTATCTGTACGTTTCATCATTACTGTGAATTTTTCGCCTATATTTACTCCATCACCACTAAGTAGTAACGCGGGAGTATTAGTTGTGCGTTGATCTAAAGCTTGCACAGTGACCTGTTCTAAGTCTTTATCATAGACCCAAAGGCGTTTTCCGTTGCTCACGATTAGTTGTGCAAAAGGATCTTGTGTTTGCCACCAAAATCGATTGGGTTGAGCTAAGATCATGTGTCCGTGAGTTTCTTGCAATCGGCTACCACTAGCATCCAATACATATTGCACAAAGTCAGCTTCGATATTGGTTTGATTACCAAGTTGGTTGCTTAGAGATTGTGCAGCAGTCTGTGCAAGACTCAAGTTGCACAGGGTGATGCTCATTATAAATACGGCTAAGCGCATGATGAATCCTTTATATAATTTAATCACGAGGCGCAGGTGGAGCCAAAACTTCTCGGCTACCATTATGTGCCGGTGCAGTAATTACACCAGCAGCTTCCATCGCTTCTATCATCCGGGCTGCACGATTATAACCAATTTTAAATTTTCGCTGCACAGAGGATATAGACGCTCTTCTAGTTTCTGTAATAAATGCTACAGCTTCATCGTACAAACGGTCTTTATCTTCTTCAAAAGCGCCTTCTGAAGAGGCCAAACCAAATCCGGCTTCTTGATCGTAATTGCCCTCTACAATGGCGTCGATAAATTGGGGAGCGCCCTGCTTTTTCCACGCATCTACTACGCGATGAACTTCATCATCACTTACAAACGCTCCATGCACACGCTCGGGCATGCTTTTACCAGGTGGCAAATACAACATATCACCATGACCTAATAGGCTTTCTGCACCACCTTGGTCTAGAATAGTTCTAGAATCAATTTTAGAGCTCACCTGAAACGCAATGCGAGTGGGCACGTTAGCTTTAATCAGCCCTGTAATAACGTCTACTGAGGGACGTTGGGTGGCTAGTATAAGGTGGATACCAGCGGCCCTAGCCTTTTGAGCTATTCGAGCAATGAGTTCCTCTACCTTTTTACCGACTACCATAATCATGTCAGCAAACTCATCTACTACAACTACAATATAAGGTAACGGATACAAATACGGACGATCATCGATGTTTTCGCCATTGGCTTCGTCAGGTACCCAAATAGGATCTAAAATAAGGTCTCCAGTAGTAACTTTTGTATTGAATCCTGCAAGGTTTCTTACCCCTTGAGAGGCCATTAATCGGTAGCGCCTTTCCATTTCAGCCACACACCAGCGAAGACCACCGGCAGCTTCTTTCATGTCTGTAATTACAGGTGCTAACAAATGTGGAATGCCATCATAAATAGATAATTCCAGCATTTTAGGGTCTACCAACAACATACGCACTTGGTCTGGTGTTGATTTAAGTAATATGCTCATGATCATGGCATTAACACCAACAGACTTACCAGAACCTGTTGTGCCAGCAACCAATAGATGAGGCATTT
>Ga0209532_1000250_pt1 | contig 47403 bp, 41 predicted proteins | sample COG_02_FD_184746 | JGI IMG/M metagenome (GOLD analysis project Ga0209532, IMG submission 184746) | Pelagic Microbial community sample from North Sea - COGITO 998_met_02 (SPAdes) (version 2) | ecosystem: Environmental > Aquatic > Marine > Neritic zone/Coastal water | place: Helgoland, sampling... | reverse complement strand
TTTTACGGCATGCACTTCGAGATGGTTTTTTTCATGGTGACATGCATCAAGGAAATTTAAAGTTAAATTCTAAAGGTGAATTGGTTATATTTGATTTTGGCATAATGGGTCGAATTGATGAATATACTCGTCGCGTTTATGCAGAAATATTAATGGGATTTATAAAAAAAGATTATAAACGTGTAGCAGAAGTTCACTTTGAGGCAGGGTACATATCCTCAGATCAGGATGTAGATTTATTCGCCCAAGCATTAAGATCGGTCGGAGAACCAATTTTTGGACAAAATGCTGAGAATATTTCAATGGCAAAACTTCTATCCCATCTGTTTGATGTTACTGAAAGATTTGGTATGGAAACCCGTACAGAACTTATACTTTTACAACGCACAATGGTTGTTGTTGAAGGCGTTTCAAGATCATTAAACCCAACTTCATTGGATATCTGGGAAGCAGCAAGACCAGAAGTTGAAAGCTATATTAAAAATAACCTTGGGCCAAAAGCGTTCATAAAAGATCTTATAAAAACAGCTCAAACATTATCACATTTTGGACCAAAACTACCAAGCTTACTAGAAAATCTTTTAACTGCTAATATAGAAAACGAAACAAACTATAAAAAGAGTAATGTTAAAAATAAACTTACTTGGGCTTTATTTGGAAGTGCTTCAACCACATTGATCATTATTATACTAAATCATTTTTAATAAATCTATTTCCAACAATGCAGCATTTTCATATTCAATAAACCCCTGCTCAGCTTTCCAAAAACAATATGCAGCCAATCGCCAGTGATAAAGGGGCCCGAGTATATTGTACCGACTTCGCAGTTTAGGTGTAAGGTTCATTAGAAAAGATTCATGATCCTTCATAGATAGTATTCCTGAACCATAAATTTCATGCATTCCAGGAGAAAGAAACATCATAATATCTACGATTGGGTCTCCAATAGCAGGGCACTGCCAATCAATAAGTCGTAAACCTTCATCTCCATATATCAGATTACCCGGCACAACATCAGTATGTAATAATACAGGCTCAATATCTGAAATCGATACATCTGGGCATATCTTGTTTAATTCATTTTGATGATAACTGTTTAGTTTGTTAATGATTTCAAGCCCAGTTTGTTTAATGTCTGATGGCAAATTTGAAAGAATTCGCAATCCTTTTGGGTATTTATGTTTGTGAATTCGAGTTAATAATTCTGACACAGTGCTTACATCATAAGACCATGTCTGCCCATTGATATAATTATACAACAAAACTTTACCATACGGCGTTTTTAAATATTTATAAGGCTTTGGCGCAATACCTGAGCCATCTAGCCAAAGCAAGCATTGGTACTCTGCTTCTGGAGTATTATCAAAAAGTGGATTATTTCCAGTTTCTAAATACAGTTTACAAATTAAATCCTTTTCACCAACTAGTCGCCATACTTTATTTGTTTGACCCCCAGTTTGAGCATGCCATACAGTTTGATTTAATATTACTCTCTGCATGCACAGATAATTTCGTAATTGGTTCTCTATTTGATTGTCAAAATTCATCTTAAGATTTTACGTTAGTATAACAAACATCGCAATGATTTCATCTTTTCAAGAAGTATTAGTTTCATTAGAATGTGAATGTGGCTCTGTGGCTCAACTGGATAGAGCAGCCCCCTCCTAAGGGGCAGGTTGGTGGTTCGAATCCACCCAGGGTCACCAAATAAATATAATGATAACAGTTACTTACTTATTTTATAAAATTTCGCAACCCTCAAAAAACACCTAAAATGCTATGTTCAGATCATGTACAAAAATTTGTAATTTAAAACTGATTTATCTTATGTTGGATTAAGCCAATAATATAAAATAAATTGACTAATATTATTGTTAAATGATTTAATATATACGTAAATGCCTCATAAAAATTAACTTAAATATTAATTGGAATACATCATGAATATAAAAAATATTTTATTAATTGCGCTTACAGGTACTATGCTCATTGCTTGTAAGGCTGAAATTGTAGAACTAGATATTAAAACTAAGGATGTATTTGCTGCTGTTAATGGTGAAGATGGGTTAATAGATTTTGAAGCAAAGTTTAGTAACTTTGGAGAGCTAGATGAGGAAGCAAGAGCCCAAGTTGAAGCACTTGAAAATATTTTAACAAAATTTATGGAAATAGATGACTTTGAATTAGAAACTACAGATATGGGCTACGAAATAACTTTAGAAGGTGAAATGCCTATCACAAATAAAAGATTAGATGCTGCATATTATATTCATGTATCATCTTCAGATATATTTGATGGTTATACATTTTTAGAACTAAAGACGGGAGATAATTTTAACAATCTTTCAAATCAAATGTCGGCAATTAATTTTATGTTATCACCTGATGAATTTCATCCAACTAAAATAAAACTTAAAGGAAAAGATGTACAAGTTTTGATACCTGCAACTGAAATTGATGGGAAAGCATATTTATTTTATGAAGGTGTTGTTAATGGAAGAATATCTATGAAATTTGAGGGTGGCGTTTTTGATAAGATAGGTGCTGGATTATTTTTGAAAGAGAATTAGATTGATAGTAACATAAACAAAGTATATTTTATTGTAAGTCATTGGTTTTTATCGATAAATTTTATACATAAATATATACACGTGTACAAATTATAAAGTGCGTCTGTAACTTATTGATCTTAAATAAAAATCAGATAGACCATTGTTCTCCTAAGGGGCAGGGTGGTGGTTTAAATCCACCCAGGGTCACCAAATAAGGTATGGTAATGGTATTTTTTTTAAGATAATAAAATTTTTATATTATTTTGAGACAAATTAAAATTATGAAATTAATAGCTTTATTATTTATTTTTATCAGTTTGGGTGTCCATCCTATTTTTGCTGAGAACCAAGCGTTACGTTTAAGTACTTTTTTAGCCTATCATTCAGAGCATTTTTTAGACGCAGAAAACAGCCTAAGGTCATCTGACAAAGGTATATCAAAATTTAATATAAAATACGATAGAGTTCACTCATCATCCAAGCTAGCCTTGAATTATGATGGATATAATAATTTCACTTTTGACGGATCTTATATTCAATACACTAATGGAATAGCGACTTACGGCGTTGGCAAAGTTGATCGCCATTGGTCTTTTTCAGACAAAACATCTCTTATCTTGTCAAATAATGCCCGTCCTTTTGAATCTATTTACCTAAAATTAGAAGATAGATTTGGATATGATTGGTTACCTACAAAAGCCAATTGGTCTCTTGAGGTCTTTAATGGGTTCACCGAGGGCTCATTAAATGGCAGTAGTTCCATGTTGCTTGGCATACGAAATGTATTATCCCCAGTTGAAGGGTTACAGTTTGAATTAGTCCAAACTAGTCAATGGGGTGGCAAAGGCCATAGCACAGGAATATCTGCTTTAGGAGCCGCATTGGCTTTTGATACAAATGCTAATTCAAACTCCAATATTAACAAAATGGCAGGTTTTGGTATTTCATACAAAATACCTACAATAAAGATACCAATGCGGGTTTATGGCCAAGCAATTGGTGAAGATGAAGCTGGAAATTTACCATCATGTTTTAGTTATTTGGCAGGGCTTGAATGGACAAATACAAAAATTAAATATCCAACAATCGTAGGTATTGAAGCCGTAGATAGCCGCATAGATATAACAAAAAATGGAAACTGTGGAGCAAATACAATGTACAATAATACAACTTATAGCTACACAAATTATGGGAAAACAATGGGAGCAGCTATCGATACTGAGGGAACTTCTCTAGCTCTCTATGTACGTTCTCAAATATCACAAAAAGTAAATATTGAATTCACAACAAAATCAGTTGTCATTAATGATAGTAATTGGTCAGGACATCGCCTCTCACCAGAACGCCAGTCGGGCTTAATAAGCTCATTTGGAATGTCTTGGCGTAAAAATAATCTTGTTATTGATATAGATATTTATGATCAAAATTTTACGCTCAATAAGGTAAATATTAAAGACGGAACTGGGGTAGGCTTTACGTCATCAATAAAATTTTAAATATAATGATAAATGATATATGTGAGCTTTTAAAGAAATATTTACGATAACTAAATTATTGATCAAAATCTTTGTATGGATGAACGCTAAACGTCATAGATAAATTCATGTATTTTATTTACACATGAAATCATAATATGTTAACTTTTACTTAAAATACTGGAATTATAAATGCAGGATTCTCTACATACAAACCCTGAAAAAGAAATAGACCTCCGTGAGCTATTTATGATTGCTTGGGCATATAAAGTATTCATTACTGTATTCTGCATTATAGGAACACTAAGCGGTGCTTATTACGCTTTAAACGCAGATAAAGAATTTACCTCGACAGCCAGCTTTGTATTAAATTTGCAAAACACTAATAAAAATTTAGCTAATTTAAGCTCTTTATATAACTTTGCATCTCTTGGATCATCAAAATCACAATTACCAACTGCAAAGACTAATGGACGAATTTTTATTGAAAAAATAGACAAAAAAGCAAACTTTTCAACAGACCCTTACTTCAACTCATATGATCCAAATTTTGTTGATCCAAATTGGAAGGCTCTTATAAAACGCGCTGTTGGCTGGGAAAAGCCTTCCACTGATGCTCAAGAAGCCATTTGGCAGGCTATTATTAAATCATATACTCAGAGCGTTATTATAAGTGAAGATAAAGATCAGACAATTTCAATTACGGTTACACATGAAAATGCAAAACGTGCGGCAGAAATAGCAAATATCGTAATGGATGAAATAATTACCAACACAAAAGAAACGTCAGACAACCAACAGAAAAAACAATTAAGTTATCTGTCCAATACATTGGCAAATGCTCTTGGTGATTTAGAATTAACACAGTCCAACCTTAAGGAATTTTCGCTGAGAAACAGCGCGTTACCAATAGAAAGCTTTGCCGCCGAGGCATTGAGGTTAGAAACGCTTCGTATGCAGTCAAAGCAAACTGATAAATTGCATGAAGCGGTTACTGGTTTATCTCAGATGTTAACGACCAAAACTACAAATCAGGATGATTACTTACTACTACGTGATAAATTCCCCATCATCGATCAAGTAGAGTTTCGTCGACTTTTAGGTCAAAATGAACTACTTAACTCCTGGATTTGGCCAGAATTAAATTCTGTAAATATAGTACTAGATACTTTGTCTGACAGAAAGATTATGCTTAAAAGACAAATAAATGCATCGCAGGAAAAAGCTGAACGTTCAGGCCAAAATATAGAAAGTTATTCAAAATTGCAGCGAGATGCTAAGCAAGCCGAAGCATCTTACACTGTCATGATTGAACAGGTTAAAGCTCAAAGTGTTTTGGCAGGCTATCAGCCAGACAAGTCTGAAATTTATGAATACGCATATCCCTCTAGATACCCCAATAAACCAAATCGGAAGTTAATTCTCATTCTAGGTGCAGCTCTAGGGATTTTTTTAGGCACCACCTTAGCATTTATTTTTGCTATTAGTCGTGGTGTTTACTATACAAAAACATCCCTATCCAATGATGTACAATCAAAAATTACTTTAAGCAGCAGAACTTTAAATTCTCTGCGAAATAAGAGCTTGATAAAAATGGGCAATCAGCTCAGTAAAAAACCACGTTCTGTTCTAAGAGACATAGCTGTGGAAATTAATAAAAGTGAGGCAAAGCAAGTTGTTATCACTACCTTAAATACGAAATTAAAAGCAGACGACACCGCAAAAGCACTAGCAATCACCATGCAATCAGATAGCATTAAAACGGCCATAATTAATTTTTCAAAAAGAAACAACGAACAAATTATTGATGGAGAACAAAAATCTGTTGGTTCATTTATAATTTCATCTAGTAAAGGTAATGTATCAATTTTAACACCAGGGGATAATTTAGGTGCAATGGATTTAATAAGTAATAAAGACTTTTTAAAAAATATCCAGCATCTTAATACAAAGTTTGATCTAATATTTTTGTGCGCTGATAATAACGATACTATTAGCCTTCTGAGGGCTCTAGAGGGGGGGGAGATGTTCCACCTTACTGTTGCTAGAACTAGACACTCAAAGTCAAGTAGCATTCTTCATATGCGCTCACTTCTTCCAATTCAAGGACTTCTTCATGACTAGCTTTAAATTCTTCACGTTCAGCATTGCTACAGCAATGTTACTGCATGGGTGCAGTCATGTTCTTGAGACTGTTTCATTATCAGATGAACTACTGGGTACTGATACTCTAAGTATTCAAGAAGAATTTACGATTAACGTCAAAAGTCTAACATTTGAAAATTCACAAAATGCTAATAATGATCCTTACCCGAGGCGATTGATGCTAACTGGAACTGGATCTAAAGCTAACGTGTTTGACGAAGATAATTTTTTAAATTCTAACTTTCCAGCTTCATCACCAGACTCGGACTACCTATTAGGTATTGGAGACGAACTTCAATTAGTAATGCTAACTGAGCTGAAGGCTTCGCTATCAAATCAATTACCTGTTGAAACAAAATTGGCTGATTACCTTATCGGTGTCGGTGATACATTGAAACTCATACAGTACATTGATCCAAGAAATTCAGGTGCAATTTTACCAAACAATCAAATGTTAAAAAAAGAGATGGTAGAAACACTAGGTGTTGTTGGAGCAGGTGGAGATGTACTATTTATAGGTATAGGTAAACTAAAGGCTAAAAATCGGTCGCTTAATGACCTACAAAACGATGTAAGAAATATTTTAATAAGAAATGGGCTTGCATCAAATTTTCAACTAGAGATTTCCAGCTTTAAAAGCAAAAAAGCTTTTTTAACATTCACAGATCTAGGGACCAATTCTTTAAGTAACGTTATTCCAATAACTAATTTACCCCTTACATTAAAAGAAGTTGTTACAACTTATGGTCATCGATCTTCATCTCTAGACGTGTTATTTGTATCGCTTATGCGAAATGGACAAAAATTTCGAATGACTGCGAGACAAATATTTGATAAATCATTTCCCAGAATATTAATTGAAGACAAAGACCAGATAGAAATAAAACAAGCAAAATTAAATGATATTACTGTTTTGGCTACGGTTGGTTCAAATGGAAGAATCTTATTACCCCAGATAGGAAACATAAGAGCTAAAGATCGAACGCTAGCTGACGTGCAGAATGACATCGCACAAGTTTTAGTGGAAAAGGGATTAATCCCAAATTTTCAACTCGAAATTACTGACTTTAAAAGTAAGAAATTTTACTTAATCTCAAAAACCAGTAGCCAACAAATTCCCCTGACTAGCTCTAAATTGAAGCTTAGAGAATTACTATTAAGTACAGACAGCACCACAAGCCAAGAAAACGATTTTACAATAGTTAATTTGATGAGAAATGGCTCTACCTATCAGATGACCTATCAAGAAGTTATGGGTGGACGAGGATCAAATATTATAATCCAAAATAACGATACCATCGAACTAAAAGGTATCAAATATAAGCCAGGCCAAGTTTTCACATTAAGTGGAGCTGGTAATGCCAGAATGATACCCATTGATCCTTCAATTAGAGAGACACTCGCAGATATATTGTTTACTCCAAATGGTGCGTTGAATAACCTCGCCGCTAAGCGTTCAGAAATTTATCTATTGCGTGGGAAAAGAGATTTAACCGCATATCATCTTGACACTCAAAATGTTTCTAGAATTTTAGTGGCAGCTAAAACAGAGCTTAGACCGAATGACATTGTATACGTTGCTGACCGCCCTATTATTTCGTTCGCCAGAACATTATCTGAAATAAACCCACTTAGAACTCTAATTCGTGATATTCAATCCAATAACATTCCATAATTCTATTTTCTATAAGATCTACTAGTTCTACAAATGTACAACTAATATGTAATCCACACTAGATTTATATTTATTATGCTCACAAAGATCTCGCGTAAAACTTTCTTGCTGAACATCAACAAGCCTAGGTGTCATACTATTTGTATAATAATTTCAGCTTTAGATTTGAATAAATCCAAATATACCAACACATACGAATTAAAGAAGATGGAAACATTAATAACGAGCTTATCAATAATAAAATCTATACATTTTACTTTTTGACATTTCATAATTTATTGAAATAGGTAATTATCTAATTTATGAGAGCCTGCCTTCAGCACCAATCTAATAGTTCTAATAAATTTAGATTTATTAATCAAAGTCTGTTCAATTAGAAGATTTTTTTAGATTTTCTGGTACCCGCTATAACTTAGATAAAATTTTGCAAAACCCATTTATAATTTTCCAAAAGTTGTTTTTGTCTTTTGTTAAGTGGTAATCTCTATATTGGAGGCAAATAAAAAATATTCCCACTCAATAGTTCCAATTATGTAAGTCATTGTTATTACTGTGCCTTTTTTAGACTTTCTAACAACTTTCTAACATTGCTGTTTGAAAACACACAAAACTGAGTGCTGTGTGACTATTGAAAAACAATAGAAAGATTGAAAAAGTGTTTGAAACTTTCTAACCACTTTTCAACGCAATTTTAAATATGCATGAAAAATGTTTAGTTTGTTAAGGTTTATTATTAAATAATCATAAATTAGACATCTATAGAAAAAAATACATTAAGGTAGACTGCTTTGAAGGGTATGAATGGTTGCTTATTGTTTGCTAAATATCAAATACTTATCAACACGAATTTCTGTCTCATTCAAATCATAAGATTGCAACATCCGCTTTGAGCCAACTAGTCGAAGATTAGACTGCTCTGCTATTGCAATCACTTCATCTGCAATCAAATGACGAATGGGACTATTTCTTTAACTGTGAATTCGATGAGTTACATAGTTGCTCAAAAAATTGATGTCAAAGTTGTGGTTTTTATTAGTATTTGAATTTAACTTTAAGTCTGTTTCGATAAACTGAATAATAAACTTACCGTTAGTAACTAGTTTAGTTGCGCATTGCCTAAAAAATTGCTTCAATTCACTATCAGTTAAATAGTATATAGTGTCTATTGAGTAGATTAAATCAAACGATAAATCATAGGGAATATAATCTTTTCCAGCCCTAAATTGTTTCACATCACACAGTAAATCATTTTTAATATTTTCAACATATTTTGGATTCAAATCTAACCCAAATATTTTAGCACCTCGTCTCTTGCATTCTATTAAGTCAGAGGCATGTCCAAACCCAACTTCCAATACTTTCTTATTATTTATACTACCTATCTGACCACCAATGAGTCTGAAAAGACTAACATTCGGACACGTAAACGATGTTGAAACGTTTTTGTCTATCCAAAAAGCATCAACCTCACTACTAAATAATTCTTTTACTTTATTTACGATTTTCATCTAAAATTAACCGTTTAATTTATTATCAGTTTAGAAACGAGTATCACTAATCAACCATTTTTCAACGCTATTACAAACACACTTACATGTCTAATTGTTTAAGTGCTTTACCTCTAATATCGCCTTTTGTCAGTTTGTAATCGACAATAATTTTCTTCGTTGTAGCAACAGCATTCTTCTTATATTATTTCAATGCTTGTTTCTTTATACTTAGAGTATAGAAAAAAGACATAGGTATTGCTAATGATGGTATTTGTTTTGTCTTTGCAGTTGTTATGAAGTGTAATAGAGGCCTTAGTTTCTAACAATAAACACATATTTAGTCAGAGCCAAATAAATCTCTGGTAAAAACTTTATATTCGACATCAGCAATCTCAGGTACCCTGCGATTAGCAATAATAATATCAGCTTCGGCTTTAAATATTTCCAGATCTTTAAGCACAGGTGAATTAAAGAAGGATACGTCATTCATAACAGGTTCATAAATGATAACTTCTACACCCTTTGCTTTTAGGCGTTTCATAATCCCTTGAATAGACGATTGTCTAAAGTTATCAGAGCCTGTCTTCATTACCAACCTATAAATACCAACAATTTTTGGGTTTTTAATTAAAATCTGTTCAGTTAAAAAATCTTTTCGAGTTTTGTTTGCATCTACAATAGCTTGGATCAAATTTTGTGGCACTTGTCTGTAATTAGCCAAAAGCTGTTTAGTGTCTTTAGGCAAGCAATAACCTCCATATCCAAAGGACGGATTATTATAATTCAAGCCAATTCGTGGATCAAGACTGACACCTTCGATGATCTGGTGTGAATCCATATCGCCCATCAAAGCATAACTGTCCAATTCATTAAAAAATGCAACTCGCATGGCAAGGTAAGTATTTGCAAACAGTTTAATAGCTTCGGCCTCTCGAGCATCTGTATAAATAACTGGTACATTAGTTTCGAAAGATCCATCTAAAAGCAGATGAGCAAACACTTCAGCACGCTCAGACTGTTCACCCACAATGATCCGAGAAGGATGCAAAATGTCATAAAGAGCCCTACCCTCACGCAAAAACTCTGGTGAAAATATAACTTGTTTTGTATCAAACTTTGCTCGCATCAAGTCAACGAAACCTACAGGAATCGTTGATTTGATCACAATGACTGCCTCAGGATTAATCTGGGTTACAATATCTATAACAGTCTCTACAGATGAAGTGTCAAAGCAATTCGTCGCTTCATCATAGTTTGTTGGAGTGGCCACAATCACATAATCAGCACCCTCATAAGCTAGCTTTGTATCAAGAGTTGCCGTTAGATTGAGGTCATGATTAATAAGAAATTTCTCAATTAGATCATCAACAATAGGAGACACAAAACTATTCACCATAGCAACTCGTTCTGCATCCACATCATACGCAAAAACTTCATTCTTTTGCGCTAACAAAACCGCGTTAGACATACCTACATAACCAAGGCCTACGACAGTAATTTTCAATTTAAACTCCTAACTTGATGAATAAATAACATTGAAGCATACAATATTATACTTTTATATGATCAACATTTTTGAAGGCACAAATGTTGCCGTAAACTTTTCTCACAACATAGCCTTTATCAATCAATAGCTTCCTAATATATTCTAAGCCCTTATTTTTAGAATAAAAACTCTCATGGTGTTCAAAAACAAATGTGGGAGAATTAAATTCTAAATATTGGGAACATAATTGTTCAATTGCTTCAACTTCAAATCCTTCAATATCCATAAAAATATATGTGGGAGCAAATTCTATTTCATTCAAGAAATCAGCAATATTTATACATTTTACTGATATCTTTGAAATATTTTCGTCTATTCTTGAATTGTTAATATTTGATATACCTTGACTGTTAGATTCATCATTTATATCAAATTCTACAATTTCTCCCACTTTTCCAATGAAGCGATTATAACATTCTATATTTTTAAAATCATTTTGTTGAATGTTAGTCTTTTGAATTTCATAATTTTTTGGTAAACTTTCAATACTTACTACTTTACCGCTATGCGTTACGGCATTCGCCATCAACATAGTAAAGTATCCATAACATCCACCAATCTCCAATACTTTATCTCCAGGCCTTAATAGCGACTTTATAATACTAGTAGTTTCTGGTTCCCGGATACCATCAATACGCTCTTGGATAGCTTTTCCAATATTATAATTAGAAAATGACATTTCAAAATTATCATCATCGACACGTATCTTAAAAAAAGACTTATTCTTGGAATATCTGATTTCTTTAATCTTTGATTCTAGCTTTATACCTAAGACAGATATTACTTTTGCAATAAATAAACTTAAACCAAGCTTCTTTAATCTATTTAACATTATTAATTTTTCCCACTCTATCCTAAAAATATTAAATCTTTCTTTTATTAAAAACTAATTGCTCTATAACTTCTGTTGAAAATATTAAGGGTATCCAATCTATGGCATTCGAGACAATTTCAAAACAACATCAAGGATTTTTACAGCAGTTTCAAAATCAACCAACTTGTCTCTTTCCCCATTTAAAAAAGCCCTAACCTGTTGCCTCATTAAACAGTAATTAGATCCTCGATTAAAATATTTGAATATTTTTAAAATTCTATTTTTTATTCTTTCAAACCTGTAATCAATTACAAAATTATTAAAATAAATTTTTAAATCTGTTTTTTTTAATTTAGTGGAGGTGGTTGCATAAAGATTTGCAATTGTACCACTGCTAAAAGTTAAAGATGCGGCAGTTGTATCTGCTGATGAAATGCCAAATTTACTAGAGGAATGTGAAAACTTAACTTCGTCGATCGGACCAAAGCACCAATGTAATATATCAATCCAGTGATAAGCTTGATTTAAAAAAACTGAGCTATCCGTTAATCTCCATTTATTACCTTGATGATAATATTCTTTTGGCCGGGATGTAAAAAAGTTCAAAGAGATAAAGTCAGGGCTTTTCAGCAAACTTTTATCTCTGATCATATTCATAGTATCATCAAATCTTAATTGCGACACAACTGAAAGATTAGCATCGCACTCAAAAAGCGTGTTTCTAATCATATCAAACAACGCTTTATTCATTTGATTATAAAGAGGCTTTTCCACTAATACGTCTATATTCCGTCTCAGCAAAGGAACAATAAATTCCAAGTGACGGCTAGGCTCTGTTGCTATTATAACTTTTGTTATTGATCTATCAGATAATATATCTGAAATAGTATCAATAACTTGTATTTTATTTTTTTTATAAACGCGCTCGGGATAAAGATCATTACGCCCAGTAACAATATATTTACATTTCCAATCTTTAAATTCACCAATTATGCGTAAATAATCAGAGGAAATCTCAGAATACCCAATTAAGGCAATATTTTGTTCTCCACTAAACAAACTGTTATTCTATGTTAGTGGCAAATTCCACACTTGATCCCGAATAGTCGCAACCAGCACAAGTTTTTTTGAAGTCTCTATTACCATTATGAAGTTGTCTCCTTAGTTCCTTATATTCATCTGATGTCCAAATTTCTTTAATAGTACTCTTATTTATATCACCCATTGTCTCTCTAAATGTTACATCTTCGCTGCATATACCAACTTTACCAGAAGGGTCAATTGTCATCATCTCAACGGGCCGATAGCAAGGTTTATTTAATGCTTTCTTTAAAACGGGCGCATTTGGCGCTGAACCAGCTCTGGTCCTTAAAACTTCTCCAACATATCTTTTGGTGATCTTTAATCTAGTATCACCAACTTTAGATCCGTACTCACCCTGAAATCTGCGAGTCTTACTAACTAAATTCACAATTTCAGCAATATTTTTTCTGTGAGGCCCTGCTATATCTTTGAGGTAGTCCGTAATATGTAGGTAATCAAGTCCATTATCAAAAGATTTAACTACTTTATCCCAATTTAAAGTCATACCATTGGTCTTTAACTCTAGAAACGCATTTGGTAACTTTTTTCTTGCCATTTGTATTAAGTCAAAAATTCGTTTATCTACATATGGATCATTATTTGAATAAAAGCTTAGTCTGTTTGAATAATTATACTCCGAAAGCTCATTAATGATTTTTTCAATCCTTTGATCACTCATCAAAATATCTGGTCTTGTTTTAAATTGCACGGCTGCAGCACAAAAAGAACAGCTACCATTACACATAGATCTCGTTTCAACATGTATTATTTTTGGCAGAAAATCATTAGTTTTAATCTTTTTCTCTAAATACGCTCTATGATTTTTGAATTTAAAACCCTTATAAACGAACAAAAAATATTTTCTTACTATAAAAGCTAAACGCTTCATATAAGGAATCTTTCTAAGGTAAGATTTAACCGTTCTTATTTTAGACATAATAATCTCAATTTTAAATACGCGATCAAGTGATTAAACATATACTGTAGCAAGCTACTTTTAAGGGGATATTTTATTAAAAAACATTCTATTTATATTATTCGGTTTTAAGTTTTGAGACTACTTTATTACTTTGTATTGTCAATATTTTAATCAAAGTAAGATCTTGGCCACGATCAAAATAGAAACGTATATTTCTAAAGATTTAGCAATACATTAATTGGGTGCTAAAATAGTCTCTAAGTTATTACCAACAGAGAAAATTCCCACATATTTATCCATTTTTTCTCGTTTAAATCTAAATATACGATAATCGCATTCTAAGGCATGCATAAGTTTTTTAAAATGAAAATTGTCTTGTATATCATCAAACACGACAATTGCGTCATTTGCTAGTCTGTCTTTTATTAAGTTCCAAGCTAATTCTCTTCCTTTTGATGATTTCTGACTATCATAATGAAATAGTTCAACTACACCAACTCTAGATAAAATTAGTGGAAGTGATGTAGCGTCACCATCTAAATATAGTTTCCATCTGTCCTTTAGCTTTTCCTCTACTACCATTCCAATCAAGTCTACACTTCCCTCGATATGAGGATATGGCAAGTCACTAGAAAAAAGGTTGCCCTTTTGATTTTTTTTCAAGGCACTTAAAATTGCCGCTGAGCTCCAACCCGAAGCTACACCTGTTTCTATCACTATATTTGGTTTGGTCTTACGGGTCAAAAAATAAAGCAAGGGGAAAGCTGCAGATCCACCTAGCTGTATCTCGTTATTTGCAAGCTTAATATTACCAGATTCAGATAATTCAGATGAAAAAAATTTTGCTTCACCCCACATTATCGGGTCTATAGAATTACAGAAATCATCCATATCAGAATAATTTTTCCTCGCCCAAGCTCCAGATGTTAATTTTCTGTGTAATTGCCATTGTCGCTTTAAAAAATTTTTACCTTTTAATGGTATAAATTTAGAAATTTTTTTTTCCAACATGGCGAATTCTCTTTCGTTATAATTTTTCTTAATAAGTTGCGCATTCAATTTGATTGTATGAAGATATCTGTCTAGATTAGTTTTAATATGTGCAATATTTGCATATATTTTAAGTCAAAAAATACAAAAGTTAACGATATATAAAAATAATTAATACACCATGATAAAACATATGGAAGTTTTAATCTTGCAATTTGTATATCGAAAAACCTTAAAAAGATAATACCAATTCCATGAAGAACCCCAAATATTAAGAAATTTAACCCAGAGCCATGCCATATACCGGCAATCGCAAAGGTCAATAAAGTTGGAAATACTATTTTTGCAGCTTTTCCATGTATTTTATTTCGAGCTAAAAATATTGATATAGGTACAAATAAATAGTCTTTTAATAGTTCGCTAAGTGTTATATGCCACTCTCTCCAGAATTGTATTAAATTCCTACTTAAGAGCGGCTTTAAAAAATTTTCAGGCAACTTTAGACCAAGCATTAGTCCTGCTCCAATTGCAATATGAGTATAACCGGCAAAATCAAAAAATAAATAGACTGGATAAACAAGTGCAGAGAGGATTAAGCTAATTGAAAATTCGTCAATCTCCATACCTGCTAACATTGAGCCTAAGGTATAATAATATAGATTATTTGCTAAAACTATTTTAAAAAATAAACCTATTATAATCCGTTCAAGACCAGAACTCACACAGCCAAGTGTAGTTCTAACGCCATAAATTTGTGACCGCCAAGATTGGTATCGCATCATAGGTCCAGCCAATATACTTGGAAAAAACAAACACCAATTTATAAAATATAAGATATCCTTTTTTGGGATATTATCATTTCGATAGTCCATATAAAAATGCAAAAGTTTAAAACCAAGATAACTTGTGCCGACTATTAACAAACTGGAACCAAGATAACTTTGAGTATAATTGCTTGTTTCTAGTGGATAATATTTGTACGAAAGCCAAAAGAAAAGGAAAGAAATAAAAACTAATGTATTAAATTTTGAGTATATGTTCTTTACTGCTATAGAAAAGAAAAACACTGTTAAATAGGAGATTAAAACAGCAATATCAATAATTCCCATAGGAGTTAATATTTTTATCAACACAATATTTGCAAGCAAAAGACAGACCATATAAATATTTTCTGGCTTCTTTTTCATACACAAGAAGATAATTCCAAGAAAAAGAAAAAGAAAAGATGGCGCAAGATATCTTAATATGTCTTTTTCCAAAACATCTAAAACTACAGAGTAAAAATTGGGTTTATAAAAATTCAAAGGTAATAAGCTTCTTTATTATTAATAAAAAGACGTTGACCCGAAACCTTGTCTGACATGCCAGAGCAGAAGAATAATACTACTTTTGCAACATCTATTGGCTCCAATAGACTTTCTTGCCCATTATCTTCTAATAGCTTTTCGACAAGACGCGTATTTATATGACTTGTTAAACTTGTTGATGTCATTGCCGGGCTTACTAAATTGACATCAATATTTTTATGCCGCAATTCATGCGCTAAACTTTTTGATAGTGATTCAATACCCGCTTTTACTATCCCATAAGGTAAATGACCACTTACTGGATTTTGCGTAATTAAAGAGCCTATATTCACAATCTTTCCACGTTCATCCCGCTGCATCAGGTGGATTAAGTCGAGCATCAGACAGCTAACCCCATAAAGATCTGTATCCAACATTTCTTTAAATGACTTTTTTGAAAAGATATCTAACCTATTAGGCAAGAAGTTCGTTGCAATTGAATTAACTATTATATTCAATTTGCCCAATAATTTATAGTTAACATTTTCAGAAAAAGAATCTACTTCTTTATCATTTCTTAAATCTAATTTTAAAATCTCACATTTAAATCCATTTTTTATAACATGTTTTCGAATACGCTGTGCATCCTTCAGGCCGTTATTATATTGCACAAGCACATTGCAGCCTGCACTAGCAAGCACCTGAACTGTTGCAGCTCCTATTCCCCTACTACCACCAAGAACGAGTGCGTTCTTATTTTTTAGTAAACCTTTAAATTGTGACAAACTTTTAAAATTAATGAGCGATACAGATTGTTTGTTTTGTGTTAAAATATTAGTATTTAATCGTGATTTTGCCAAATTTACTCCCTTAGAACTAAAATTAACGTTGAATTCAAGACTTCCACCTGCATTGTATATTCGATCAACCTTTGCATTAGCAGTTAATTGATCAGAAAAAATATCTTGTTCTATAAACTGTAATTCGAATGACCTAAATAATGCTCGCTTTCCAGGCAAATACATTCCCACAATTGTTGATAACGAAAAAAGAAGTGAGAGCTGAGAGTTATAAAACAGATCTGATAATTTTTTTTCTTTTATGTTACGATCATTTTCTTTTCCCACAGCGTAAGAAAATGAAATATTTTCCTCGATATCTTTATCTGATTTAAATTCATAATTTAAATCATCAGTTTTCAGTTTAAAATAATGCCCCGTTTTCCTTTTTTGAGATAATGTAAGAACTATTCTACCCTCACAAATAGTTTTGTTTTCTATATCCGATACATTAGCATTTATTTCGTTATTTGAGAAAGTTAGATTTATGCTCAATCTATCTGCCTCTCGGCAAGGTGCTAGAAACTTAAAGTCTACCGAAATAAGTTGTGATGTGTTTATGTTTATAAATTTATTTATTACTTGAAAAACATAGACAATTGAAATGAACCCATGAGCTATCTTTCCCCTAAATTGTGTTCTACTCGCATATTCTGAGTCTATATGAAGAGGGTTTTGATCTCCTGAAAGCTGCGAAAAGTCTAACACATCTTGACTAGTTACATCTGCTAAAGCACAAACTTTTTTACCAAATACGCCTCTTATATTAAAGATGCCCAATTAAATCACCAACATTATTTGCATTCATAATTATTTTAGTGGGAAGTCGTACATTAAATTTCTCTTCTAAAACCATCATTAAATCAACATGGGAAAGTGAATCCCAACTTTCTATATCGCTTGCAGTTGTCTCCAAAGTTATTATCAATGAAGGAGAATTGAAAAAATCACGAAAAACTGCCTGTATTTGATCAAGTTTATTTTGTGTCATTGTATTCTCCGACTACAAATGTTTTTAATCTCAAGTTTTTCACTAAATTTAGTTTATACATTTTAATTTTCCCATCACATTTATGGTTGATAAATTTATTTTCTAAATATAACTCAGACACTAATGAATTTTTTGTAGTTTCTCTGTATTTACCTATTAAAGCATCAATAGAAAGATTTAAACTTAATCCCACTAAGTCATTAATTATAAACTGTTCTACTGTTCTTTTTAACACCCGACAACTCATGACAAACTCTTCTATCATAAGAGTAGATTGTTCTTTTCGTAAAATTACCACACTTATAATTCCAGAATCACCAAATTTATCATTTAATCGGTATACTCTACAAAAATAATCATTTCTCAAGGACTGATCTTTTTCTAAAAGATCCTTAACATTAAATCTCGATGTCGTAAGGTTAAACTGATTTGATCTTTGAATTAATTGATAAGCTCGCTCTACGTTCAATTCATTCAGCTCTTCAACTATACAGCTCATTTCAAGCGAAATCAGAAAATCTTCTAAATTAATACTCTTTTTTTCTAGTGAGTTCCTTTTAGCTTTAGCCTTATATAAAACAGTTCGGGAACTATCTTCAGAAGTGATAGAAATAGTTTGTAACACTGGCAGCGATGACACAATATCGACATAGTTTGAGGGGTCATCACCTAAATGTGGCACGCAAATCTCAGGCAGTAATTTTTTTACCAATGCTCTTTCTACAGGATTATCGTCAAGAAAAACAAAGGAGTCTAAACTTAATTCAAGAGTTTTTGAAATTTTTATTATATTAGCAGCTTTATTTTCCCAATTTGCTTCGATAATAGTAAAATCATCTAATTTTAAAAAATTTTCTTTAACTTCTGAAAAGGCTGAATTTACGTTTACAATATCATTTTTACTACTTATCGCTAGTAACATTCCCCTATTTTTAAATCTCCGAATGAACTTTTGAAAATTACGGTATAAATACCCTAGCTTTTCGCTTCCTACCTCAATGCCTTCAATTCCATCATCTCCAATTACCCCCCCCCATAATGTATTATCTAAATCTAAGATAATAACTTTCTTAACGGCCCCAATATGTAATTCAATAATATTTAAAAATTCACTTACTACATCTAAAGTATATTTATGTGAAAATGGAAACCGGCCGTAAGCCCATAAGCGAATATCATGAAATGATTTAATGCCAATGCAAAAAGAAATATATTTAAGATCTAAAAGATTCATTAAAGGTTCTTTATTAATTTCATCATATAACAATGAATTAAATAAATCTATTTGTGAATTAAGTTCCGAGCAAACTAATGGGCTCATGCTTCCATGAGCCCTATCAACCATATATCCTAAATTTGTTACAATTACCTTTTTACCTTTAGAAATTATTTTCTTTAGTAACAACGCATGATCATGAAAGTATGTTTTGGCAAAATTTTCCTGTTCCGAAATTTCAACTAACTCCGTTAGTTTGTCAGCAAAATTAAATGAAGATATATGGTAAAAAAAAATGTCGGGATCAAATTTCCAAGTAGAACTATCATCATCAAATATTTCAAGTTGGCCTGTGTCAAATGCTGGCTCATAGAGCTCTAAATAAGTTCCATCTGATAAAGTTTTCTCTTGAAGTGCCTTGGTAAAATGGGAAAGGGTGCTGTCCGATATAATTGCAACTCTCATCAATTACTCCATTGTTTTCTTTTGCTTTAGTAAAAATGTTAATTCTTCAGCAACTTTTATATTACCGTACAGCGTCAAATGTTTTCCATCATAATTTTCTAGTATAGGCTTTAATTCAAAATCTATTAGATCAGCGATTAGAATACCTTTACTTTCGAGATTTTGATATTGTGAACTTGCTCGTAAAGTTGTGAGACTTTCTGAAGCTGATAAACTCACATCAGGTAAAAAAACAACATTCACTTCAACCCCATTCAATTCAAGTACCTCCGACATTAGTTCAAAAAGTCGTAAACCTTTTTTAATTTTACTTATATTACCATCAAATTTTTCTTCCTTGAAGTATTCAGGATATAAAACTACCTCTCCTGGCTGATCATCTTTAAAGTCTAATTCCTCATGAAAGGAGAATAAGAAAGATGCGATAACATCTTTAACAGTTATATATAACTTTTGATTTAATTCTATATCTATTGTGGACTTTGAAAAATTAGATGCCCCTAGTTTAATATAATTGTAAAGAGCATCATAACTGATATCTGAGTTCTTTTCAGAATCTATTTTAACTAAGTCATAATGTTGCAATGCTTCAGTGGAATTTAAATTAATAAAATCAAGTATGTCATTTTTATCAACTATACTATCAATATTATCTAAACCATAGTTCAATTTATAGAAATAATCCAACTGCACTAAATAAATTATTCTTTTAACATCACTTTTAATTATATTTTTTGAAATATTCACCACCTGAAAAAACTTAGCCCCAGCTTTAGCCAAGTTAAAAAATTCATAATCATTTTTTGAATTTTTATTATACATAAGATTTATATTATGTGGTATTGAACATTTCTTTGAAATGTTGCGCATGGGATGACGGTTGGAATCTTTGTAAGTCCAGCTGGCATCACATCCAATTGACTCTGCTGAACTTGAACCAACAATGGCTACTTTTTCCAACTTATCGGGGTATTCCCTAAAAATATCGTGCTTATGTAATTTATTAATACCAGGAAAATAACTTGTATAATAATATGCAGTAAAAAAATTGGGTAATAAACTTTTATTAACTTGGAAACCAATATTACCGGCATATAAAGCAAGAAACGAACCTACGACCATACCAACTAAGCGTACACCGTCGGCCATCAAAAGACCTCATAAACAAAGCGTTTTGAAGACGTGCCATTGCTTTTCTCATAATTTATTACTGCCATAATAAATAGAATTAAAATAAATGACAAAAATACATGCCGAAGAAACTTTAAAAACAATTTAATTTCTCCTTGTCCATTTACTGATAAAACTATTTCTTACAGATACTTCAGTCATTTTGATACAAATCATTCGTTTTTACAGACGTTACAAAATTAGAAGAATAAATAAATTTGAAGTATCAATTTAATTTTTCAGAAACAAAATATTATAATTATATATTATAAAAGAGATAATACTTGCTCTCAACACAAAAGATTCAAAAAAATAATAAATATTTTATTTAGTTTAATGTTAAATTTTAAAAGACAGCCTTTCACTTAGACGAAATCTATACTGATTACCAGGTGGGAGAGTTTTTCTATTATACAACAACCAAAGAACTATCCAAGCTACCGAAGTATACCGAGTTGATGAACCGACATTGTATACAGACAGCGGAATACAATAGAGGGCTAGAACGCTAAGAATAAAAATACTAGATTTCCATGTGCTAACCCTAACGAAATAGCGCACCAAAAAAAGTTTCCCTATACCAATTGGAAAAAATAATAAAAAATATTTTTCAGACGGTAAAAAACTAAAAATAGTAGTGTATAAACCAAGTAGAAAAAACTTTAAGCCTTCAATACTAAATATTTTTTGGGGACTAACAATCCAATCCCTATGTGTAGTTGCTACATCTTGTCCAAATTCAGCAGATTGTGCAAAAGATCCATGAACTATCACAAAGATAGCCCTACTAATGCCTGAATAATCTAGGTAAATAGCGATTCCTATAATTAGAAATACAAATATATAGAAAAAATTAACAAAAATATTTTTTTTACTCATTGCTAGAATAATAAAAAGGTTTTCTTTTCTCAAAATTATAGAAGTGATTATTAAAAAAAATTTAAAGTATGAAACAACAGCTAATAGTAAACTAATTAAAACTAAGCTTAAAAATTCTTTACTTTCAAAATAAAAAAATTGTAAAGTAATAGGGTTAAAAATACATAGGTTTATGAACATATTCATTACCGTGACTTTTTGTTTTCTTATATATTTAAATATATAAAACATAAAAAGTAAGAACCCTAATGCCCAGCTAGGTAGGAAATAAAACTTTAAATAACTATAAATCATGATTGTAAGGTATTCTGTCTCAATATCTAAGAACCATCCTTTTATTCGAACAAGATTTGGAACATAAAACATGTACTTACCGCGATACTGAAGGTAATCACCCAATGATGTTAACTTAATTAACTGCGATGAGAGTAAAAATGTACATATTAGATTGTAAAAAATAAATAAAGATACGTACAAATTCCTATTAGTTATTGTTTTATAGGTTTTCAAAAATTACCTCTAAATATTTATTTACAATGATTTGCTCGTCAAAATAAAATGATTTTTGGCGAGATGCCTTACTCATATTTAAAAGCTCATTTTTTGTTAGGGTTAAAATATTTACCATTTTCGAATGCAAATCAATACTATTTTTTTCCAAACAAAACATTCCATTTATACCTTGATCTACTACTTCGCTACAGCCAGGACGATTAGTTGTAATTATAATGCATCCATGAGCAAGTGCCTCAATTAAAGCTTTAGGAACACCCTCATTATAATATGTTGGTAAAACAACGCAGTGAGCTTCTTCAAAAAATATATTTGGATTTTCTTGAAAACCGTAAAATCTACATGTGCTGCTACACTGTAATTCTTTTAGCTCTGCATTATCAACTCCTTTCGAATTTTTCGAAACAGTCTGACCGATTACATTAAAATTCAAAGAACCCTCATTATCTGATAAAGATAATTGTTTACTAGCTTGTATAAATTCGTAAATTCCCTTTTTTTCTAAAAGCCTTCCAACAAAAAGAAATGTGAAATTTTCTGTAATATCAAATTTTTTAGGTTTATATCTTATTTTACTAATGTTTACACCGGATCCAGGCAAAACTGTGAAATTTTGTTTTTTTATTATTTTATTATTTTTAAAATTAGTATAATCTGATGTGTTTTGAAAAAAGATGTGATAAGCTTTGAAAAATGCTATTTGATAAGCTACCTTTAAAAAAAAAGCTATAATTTTCCCAGAATCAAAAGTATCACCTAAGCCAGTTATGTTTGGAATAAACTTAAAATCAAACAATCTGTTTAAAATTCCGGTATATATATTGGGCTTTATTGTAAAACTTAAACATACATCAGGTTTAACTAAATTGATTAAGTAAGCAATTCTAATTAAAGTATAAATTTCTTGAAATAGATTAATGGAATTTGCCCGAATATGAGGATCCAACCAATGAAACCCTTCATCTTTCAATTTTTGACTATATTCATCCTTTGGGCAAACTATATATACTGAGTAATTCTTGGATTTTAGCTTCTTTAAAAGTAATCTTCTAAAATTATATATTGCAAAGCCACTATTTGCTATCATGAAAATTTTCATAATTTTTTATCTAATATATTTAAAATTATTTTTAAAATATCATTGGAACAATTCTGCCAATCAAATTTTGTACTAGCCTTTAAGCTAGCCATAGATAATTCATTCCAAATTTTTTTATCATTTATTAACAAACTCATGGCGTTTGCTAGTTCAGTTTTAGACCTTGGATCTATTAAGATTGCGACATCTTTAGCAATTTCACAAGTAGACGTTATATTTGAAGTGATTATTGGAACTCCAAAATACATTGCATCTACCAACGGGATGCCAAAACCTTCATAAAGTGAGGGAAAAACTAATGATTTTGCACCCGCTAAAAGCGTTCTCAGTTCCATATCAGAAACTTTACCGGCTAATAAAACATTTTTTTCCAGTTCTAACTCTTCACAAACAGGTCTTAAATTTTCGACACCACTACCTACTAAAACAAATTTAATTCCATGAATTTTTTCACGATCTACAACTATTTTAAAAGCGCGTAGCATGAGTTCTAAGTTCTTATGGGGTCTATTTTCTGCAATACTTAAAAAGTATGGCCCAGGTTCTCTTGTTGTGTTAAATAATTTTGATTTACTCTCAATTTGAGCGCTTATAAATCTTGATGGCCCCTCATAAATTACGTCTACTGGTGACTTAATCTTAAACTTTCTTCTTACTTGATTTTTTGTAAAATTCGAGATCATAATTAGACTGTCGGCCGACATAACAGTTTTCTTTATTATTTTCGATAACAGAATAGATTTCCATTTACCTATTAATTCTGGAAACTCTACATATTTGAGATCGTGTGTAGTACTTAAAAATTTGGTATTTGGTTGAAATACTGGGGCATACGAAGACATGCTATAAAAAAGATCAAACTGACTATAATATTTTTTGTTAAACAAAAAATGAAGTTCTTTTTGAATAGAAAGGAGGGGCTTATCTAGGTAAATGAATGTAAAGTTTTTATTTTTAAGTTCTAAAAGAAATTTATCTTTAAAATTTACAACATTGTGCAATACTGTGAAATGCAATTGAACATTAGCCTTCGTTAGCTCTTTCATTATGCAATAACAATAAGTTGATAGACCAGAAGGGTGTTCAGTCCAACCCAGAGCGTCAATTAAAATTCTAGCCATTGAATAAACTTTTGTATAATTCCAAAAGCCTCTGTTTATGATATTCTGGATGGTGAATACTAACATCATAAATAGGCTTATCTTTTGACTCTAATAATTCGTAGATCTTTGATAAAATTTCTTTTGCCGTATTGTGCTTTACAGTAAAACTTGGGTTGCTACTTACAAATTCATCAACACAATTAGGCAATAAAACCATCTTATTATATTTCAAAGCTTCAAGTGATACCCGGCTAATACCTTCCATTTTTGACGGCTGTAGAATTAAAGATGATTGGCGTATAAATGCTAATGCCACCTCACGGGGTTGCTCACCTAGATATATAATGCCATCAGTTTTTTTCAATAAGCCTTTTGACTCCAAGTTATACATATCTCGACCAATGATAACAAAATAGCTTAACGGATTATCTGCTCTATAGTCTTTAAATGCATCAAGAGCTTCCTTAATAGATTTTCTATCAACTAACTGCCCAACAAATAATATATATTTTTTTTGATCTTTACTAAGATGCATTTTAATGATGTCCAAATCAGACGCCAGACTATTTTTTTTATCAAATTCTATTACATTAGGTATTTCAGTTATTTGATCACTTCTTTTGCCGGCTCTAATCAACTGTTCAGTTATATTTTTTGATATACTTAAATAAATATTTACTCCAAACATTTTTTTGAAAATGTAATCCCTCTCAACATTAGTTCTAATATCAAGAATAACTTTTGCACCTAATATATTTTGAACAAACCAACTCAAAAAAAATAATGGCAAGTAATAATATCTTGTAAATTGAAATATAGATACTTTGAAAAGTATTATTAACACTGGAACAAGAAACAGTATCATTAAGTACGTTACAAGAAAGCTTATGACAGAGTATAATAATGACTTATCTTCAAGGCTATCTCGCTTAGGAAGGCACCTTATCAATATTATACCGCTTTCATTTTCTACAATGGAATGGTATTTATGATATTCAGTCAAAACAATCACTCTTTTGAACAAATTCAGACTAGCTATATTTTTGACTAGCAACGGAAAATATTGCCCCCCACCACCAGCATATGGTTTGTATATTGGGCATAAAATTAATATACTTTGTTTATTGAATAAAGCCGTCACTTATAGATTCCTAATAATTGTGAGATTGCCCGTGCTAAACCTTTATACGAATTTGCATCTACTGCATTACGTTCAAAAGAAAAAGAGTTTTGATATAATTTATTGAGAAGATCTTTGTCAAAAACCCTGTCCCGTGATGAGTCAGAAATTAATTTTTTAGCTATTAAATAGATTTTTTCAATTGTAATCCTATACGGATATTTTTCGAAAGCATCAAATGTACCATGCCCAAAAGTATAACACGGAATGTTCAATATAAGGCATTCCATCCAAATTGAAGAACTTATTGTCATTACCCCACATGAATTTTTTGCTATGTCTAGGCTATCTATTCTAGATTTAGCAATTAATACATTTGGCAATCCCTTCAATTGCTTCAAAAACTTATTAGTATAAGTGTATTCAACTCTTGGATGTAATTTGACTACTAACTTCACAGAAGGGGGTAAATTATAGCTAATAAGTCTTATAAGCTCTAATTCATCTATATTATGGTAACCTCTTATGATTGTCTGAGCCTCTTCGGGCTGATGAACAGTATAGAAAATATAATTTTTATTTATCAATTCCTTAAAAGATATGCCTATCTCGTGAGATCGTCTGAATCTTTCAAGAAATTTCATCAAAATACGCGTTTCAAATCTTACAAGCCTTTTATAACGAGAGAACAAAAACCAAAAAAACCTTGAGTTTCTAAAGAGAACAAATTTTGTATAAATTTGCTCTCTATTATTTAAAACTTTGCGTAAATATTTATTGCTAGAACGATCCTTTATAAGCCATCTTTGAAAATCACTAATTTCAAAAACTTGATCATAGACTTTATTAAAACCTAAAAATGGCTTACCCAATTCATCTTCACAAAAAATAAATTGCTTTCGTGGTAGCAAGCTCACATGGTAAAAAAAAGTTTGAGCTCTTTTCTTTGAGAAAAAAAATGCAATCCTACGATCAAGCTCAGAAGCTAGTGGTTGAAATAAATAATCATAGTTTAATTTTTTATACGCATTTTCTATGTTATAGAATTTTTCAATACAAACTAGTTTTAACTCATCTTTGGATGTATATTCATGGCGGTTTTGTTTCCACTCTACTTCTACAAACTTATCAATATTCTCATTGATATCATATAAAGACGAAATTTTCTCCCACTCATCATTAATGCGATAATCCAAGAATGAGCACCCATTGGAAAAATCAAAAAGTAACTCACATTCGAAACCGTATTTGTCTTCAATCACTTTTTTGATAAAAACCTTATTTGTTATGAAACATACATCTATACTTTCATGGTTTAAATATTTAGCTATTGATACACTAAAGTTTAAATGCTTAGTTGAATGGAAATGGGTTAGACAAACTTTCATCTGTTAATTCTCTAAACTTGTAACAACTTTGTGCAAGGCAGGATTTTGTTTTAGTCTTGAAATTGTTATTTCTCGAATATCAGCCGGTTTAACGGTTTTACACCAATCTGAAAATTTTAATAAATCTGCTTCAAATGTTTCGAATCTACAAGTTAAACAATTCTCTTCTTGACTCAAAAAATCAACTTCTTGCAAGTGGTGATTAAAACACAAAATTGGGACTCCAGAAACCAAAGCTTCAATCATTGAATTCGATGCACCCTCATATGAAGATAAGGAAATCAACATATTAAACTGCTCAAATGGAATATTTTCAGTAGAAATAAATCCATGGAACTTAAAAACAATATTCTTTTTTCCTGTAGAATTTAAATCAATTAATTTCTTACGTAAACGCTGCTCAAGGCTCCCCTGACCGAAAATTTCAACTAAAATACTTTGTTTAGTTTTCAACTGACTAATATGGTCTATTGTTTCTAAAACTCGTTTTTGGGGCTCTAATCGGGAAACTATCAAACATTTCAAGACATCAGGAGTTAATAATTCTGGATTAAGATCCGTCATATCAAAATAATTTCTTACTAGAGTAACATTATTATAACCCCTTCGAGAAATAATTTCAAAATTAGATTTTGAATTGGTTGTTATAATGTTTGAATTTTGAAAATATAACCATCTAGTTAATTTAGTAAACTTACCTTCTTTTTTACGCAGAACACTATTTCGTTCACAAACAATTAAGTAGATTCCCCTTTGGAAGCTCAAAGAAATTTTAACAAGAGAAGCAATAAAACTATAAACAGGACCAAAAGATACCAAAACAATTTCATATTTATTAAATGTAGATAAAAGTAATCTAATTTTTACCACACATTGCAATATCGATATTGGTTTAGTCATATCTGGGTTTTTTTCCAAATAAAAAGTTTCAAATTTATTCAAATCATAATTTCTATTAGTTTTTCCACCCAGAATGAGTATAATTTCTTGATTTTTTTTGAATAATATCTCGGCAAGATTTATAAAATTTTTTTCAGCTCCACCAATATATTTTAAAGAATAAAGTAGTATATATAATTTTTTTTTCTTAATCACTGTTTGACAATCTTATTGTTTTTATATTCAATTTTTCAGCTAAATATAAAGCATAAGAGTCATATCCAACAACAACTCCTGCTTTATTCAAATCTTCGGCTAGTGTATTATGAGATATCTTATAATCTGTAAGTTCTTGGTTTTTAATATTTGAAAACTTAGTATAAATTATCGGATGAATTCTCACTATTTTATTTTCTATTTTGCTTAAATCAACTGTTTTTTCAATGGATTTTTCAAATATTCTTATTTCAGTTTGTAAAATTCTCAATATATTTTGTAAATTTTCTTTTTTTGATCTTAATTGTACTAAGTTTTCACTAAATGGTTGATGTATAAGTAATAAGTTTTTTTGTACCGATAGCTTACCTCTTTTCAATGATTTTAAATATAAAATTATTTGATTGTTAAAAAGGCGAACTGAAATATTTGGGTATAAATCTTCTGCTAGCTTTCTTGCTTGCTTGTCAGTTACTATTATTCCTCTGACCTTTAATTTATTTCCCTTGAAAGATAATCTCTTATCGAAATCTGTCCAGTTATCGAATATGGCAAATACACGTGCAGAGGAATTTACAGCGTAATGCAATTCACTGCATTCAAAGCCATCTCCTGTACCAATTATTGCTGTCTTTGTTGAATAAGGCATTTGTTCTACTAGTTTTAAACTTAAGAGCTCATTCTTATTAAGAATTTCAGAAAATACCTTTTTTGCTGGTAATCCTAGTTTAAAAACACAATTTCTTTCATGTATAATCTTATGATATTTTTGTTTTATAAAAGCAGCAACATGATATGCAGAACCTGCATCATCAATGGAAAAATAATAATCTATCTGACTATCTATTTTTCGACACATAATTGAGTACTTTCTCCAATATTATATGAAATTGTTTTTTTTCAGTTTCATCACTTAATTGATACATACAATTCTGGAAACAAATAAAATCCATTTGATGCATTTTTTCAGCAATTAATAATGGGCCGTTCGTAGGAAAATTTTTCTTGAAATATGGTAACTCATGGATGTTTGCAAATCCTCCATACACATTTTTCAAACCCTCAGCTTGAAGTGCAGATACGAACCAATCTCTGTTAAATAGACTGTTAGGAGATTTGTAAATCACTGGTATTACATAATAAACGTGATCAATATCTTTTTTATGCTCTGGGACACTTATAAAATCATATTTTGAAATAAGTTCTATAACACTGTTAGCTATTTTCTTTCGTTCGATTAAAATTGAATCTAATTTTTTTAATTGTTCGATACCAATTGCACATTCAATTTCACCTAACCTAAAGTTATGCCCGATAAGTTTCTCTTGATGTTGATTTGGTACATACGCTTCTGCATGATTTCTTATAAGCTGGCACTTAAAAGCTAACTCATCGCTGTCCGTTACAATCACACCACCTTCACCCGTGTGAATATGTTTATGATAATTCAATGAAAAGCCACCAATATCACCCAATGTCCCTGTAAATTTATTTTTGTATTTTCCTCCAGGTGATTGTGCAGAGTCACAAATTACTTTTAAGTTATGCTTTTGTGCAACTTGAAGTAATTCTTCCATCTGTGCTGAACCACCATGTATATCAACAATAAGCAATGCTCTTGTTTTTGATGTAATTTTCTTTTCAACATCAATGGGATCAAGGCAAAAATCAACTGGATCTATATCAGCAAAAATCGGAGTATGCCCAGCATGTATAATTGCTGCTGCTGTAGCACACATTGTCCACGAAGATGTAATAATTTCACCTTTCGGTAGATCAAGAGCAGAAACCATAGTGACTAGCCCACTTGTCCAAGAATTAACAGTAATGGCATGCTTTACATTAAAATATTTTGCCCAGTCTCGTTCAAATTTTTGAACCATATCGCCGCCAAGAAATCCTTCTCCAGATTTCCCAAAATAGGCGGATAAAATCCCAGAATCCATAACTGAGGCAACTGCGTTTTTTTCCTCAATTCCCAATGTATTAAATTTTTTAAATTCAGTATCTCGAACAGGCTTGCCACCGTTAATTGCTAATTCACTCATATTCTGCTCCTAGTCTCTCAATTAAATTAAAAGTTAAAACTGCCTCATCAATAGTAGTGAGTGAGCTAATGCCTTCATTGTAAAACCTAGCTACCTCATCATAAGTAAAACTCATATATTTGTCAGCACCTAGCTCTAAGCTATCGTTATTTGTATAAAAATTTCCCATGAATCCATGCCAAGAACCAACTTTCTTTATAAGTATGTTTTCATCAGTATGCGAATAATAAATTTTAACTTTTCCAGAGTAAATTGTAATTTCAAAAATGCTTACTCCAATTTCAATATTACGTATAAGTAATTCAATATTTCTATTCTTTATCAACCAAATTTTATTTAATTTTTCTATATCCAAATTATTGAATTTATCATTACCAAACAGCCCAAGTAAAAAGTCTATTCCATGACTTAAGCAATTGTGCATGTCGCCAGAAAATTTGATATCAAATTTTAATTTGGGATTTTCACACAATATTTCCTCTATATTTCTAGAAAGCCATAGATAATTAGGATCTGCTCTTCTCATAAAGTTAAAACGTAGTTCACATTTTAAACGGCTAAAAGCATTTATAAAAAATGTCATTTCCTCTTGAGATCTTGCTATAGGCTTTTCAAAAAGAATAAATTTGGGTTTCAGTTTGCTATCAGCTATTTGTGATAAAATATCTATTTTAAAATTATCTGATGCGCTAATAGCAATAAAATCTACTTCATTGATTATATCATTTCTCAAATCACCAATACAGTTTACACTCTCAATTCTGTGATTTTTTTGAATCTTTTTTCTTATGTTATTATTATTTTCTACTACAGCTAACAGATTAAACCTTGAATCTTTGCTAAGTGCACGAAAATGAGTTTGCACATAATCAGGATTATTAGAATCATAACCATATCCAATATTTCCACAACCTATTATAATGGAATTAATTTTTTTCATTTTTTAAAATGTTTGCCGTATTCACCTTTAAGTAAGCCAAAATAGTTAACATCCAAATATTTACCGTCGGTATAAAACTGTTCTCGTAATATACCCTCCAATTTAAATCCAACCTTTAAACATGATTTTTTTGCAGCAATATTTGAAGACACACTAGACATACTTATTTTGTTTAAATTAATTTTATTGAAAGAAAATTGAATTAAGTAATTTAATATTTCAGTTCCAAAACCAAGACCAACACTGTCTTTATCCCATAGGAAACGTGCTATTTCAGCTTTTTTATTTAGGTAATCAATACCTTGAATAGAACAAACACCAATTTTGATACCGCTATCCAACTTTGTAACCGAAAACCTATAACTATTACCACTTCTACTATCAGCTAATAGCTCTCTACTACTTTCTTCATTGGCAGGAACCTTTGAATGCCCAGAAAGATGGTTCTGCTCAGAATCAAAAAAATTTTCATAGTAGCGTGCTTGTATATCATCTTCGCTCAAAGGATTAAAACCTAGCCGTTCGGTTTTACCAAAAAATTTCATTGCATTACTTACCATAAAGTGCGCCTTTATTAAAGAAGTCATGTATCTTGGATATAATCCATTCAAAATCACCCAATGCTAAGCCTGGGTACAAGGGTAATGTTATAGCTGATTTTGAGTAGGTCTCAGCATTCTCACAATATCCAGATTTAAAGCCTAATCGCTTGTAGAATGGTTGTAAATAGATAGGATTGTAATGCAAATTAACCGCAATGTTATGATCTATGAGATAATCATAAAGGTTATTGCGGAGGTGTGAAAAAGGTTCATCAAGAATGATCACACATAGATGATAGCTAGATCTTGAATTAGTTAAGACAGTTTGAAATGAGAATGGGAGGGTAAATGTTTTCTCAATATAATTCTTGGCAATCGTGTTTCTTTCATATACAAAATTATCTAGTTTTGAAAATTGAGAAATTCCAAGCGCCGCTTGAATATCTGTCATTCGGTAATTATAACCTAAACAAGTTTGATTATAATTCCATATTTCATTTTCAGGAAACACTTCCTCATCCGTCCCGTCTCTAACTATACCATGTGATCTTAATAATCGTAACCGTTGATCAATTGTAAAACTGTTTGTAGTAATCAAACCACCTTCCCCAGTTGTAATTATCTTCACTGGGTGAAAACTGAAAATACAAGCATCAGAGTACTCACAAGATCCTATTTTTTTGGAATTATATTCTCCGCCTATAGCATGAGATGCGTCTTCAATAATTTTAAAGTTATATTGTTTTTTTAATTCATTAATCTTTTGCATATCAGCACTTGCGCCCCCCATATGGACGACAATAATCAATTTTGGCAAAGATCCCAAAATTTCAGCATGTTTGAGCTTAATCAAAAGCTTTTCAGGACAAATGTTTAAGCTATTTGCATTTATGTCAACAAAGTCTATTTTAGCACCACAATATAATGGAGCATTTGCAGATGCTACAAAAGAAATTGAACTAGTCCAAACTATGTCGTTTTGCCCTATGCTCAATGCCAAACAGGTAGCGTGAAGAGCAGATGTTGCATTTGTCATTGCAACTGCATATTTGGCTTTACAGTAGTGCTTTATACATTCTTCAAATTCTGGAACCTTGGGTCCCTGAGTAAGCCAATCAGATTTCAAAACCTCTAGAACACTTTCTATATCTTGTTTATCTAAATTTTGACGCCCATACGGTATTTTTTTCATAAATCGCTCCTAAAAAGGTACTTTTAACAATTTAAAGCAATTAGATTTTTAAGTTGTTTAATTGAAAGGCGATCAGTATTTTGACCACTATTATAAGAAAATCCTACAGGAACGCTCTTATAATCACTATATCTTTTTCTTAGGCTTTTTTTATTTTCATAATCAGCTGGAAGGATGACGTACATTTGACCAATATCTTTTGTATAATATGCATCAGATGTAGTAACCATTTCTTCATGTATTTTTTCACCAGGCCGGATCCCAATTATTTTTTTAGTACACTTCGGGCAAATAGCTTCTGCTAAGTCCATAATATTGTAGCTTGGCAATTTCGGTACAAATATTTCTCCACCAACGCTTTCATTTAGACAATCAAGCGCAATGTTTATACCTTCAGCAAGAGTAATATTAAACCTTGTCATTTCCGGTGACGTAATTGGAAAAGTTCCACTAGCTTTGTGCTTTTGAAAAAAGGGGATTACTGAACCTCTACTCCCCATCACATTACCATATCTCAATACACTAAAAGAAATATCTCGTGAGCCTTTGATATTATTTGCAGATATAAATAATTTATCAGAAGCTAATTTTGTCGCTCCATACAAATTGATTGGAGCTGCTGCCTTATCTGTAGAAAGGGCTAAGATTTTTTTAACAGTACTATCCATTGCACATTCAATTAAATTTTGCGCACCTAATATATTTGTTTTTATACACTCAAACGGATTGTATTCTGCAGCTGGTACTTGTTTTAAAGCTGCAGCATGTACAACATAATCAATACCATTTAAAGCAGACTTCAGTCTTTCTTTATCACGAACGTCACCTATGAAAAAACGTAATGCAGTTGAATCTATATTTGAAAACTCTTGCATCATCTCAAACTGTTTCAACTCATCCCTTGAATAAACTACTAAACGTTTAATTCTTGGAAACTTCTTTAGAACTTCTCGGATAAAGTAACGGCCAAAACTGCCGGTCCCACCAGTAATCAAAACACTAGATCCATCAAACATAACTTGTTACCTCTTTATTTCATTTCTATTTACAGATTTGATAGAACCATCAAAAAACTCCACAATAACATCACACTTTGAGAGTAATTCTTCCCTATGGGCAATGATAAAAATCGTTTTTTTAGAATCTGCTGAATAGATCAAATCTTGGATTGTCTTTTCGGTGAATTTATCCAATGCGCTTGTAGCTTCATCTAAGACTAAAATTTCAAAGTCGCGGTAAAGTGCTCTAGCTATAGCAAGTCGTTGTCTTTGACCTCCCGAGAAATTTATGCCGTTCTCACCAGCCCAAGAATGTGCGCCATTTTCCAAGCGGCTGATAAACTCGTCTGCACCAGCACTTTTTATCGCGTATTGGACATGCGAAAAATCAATACTTTCATGTTTGACGCCGAACGCAACATTTTCTGCAATAGTAGCGTCAAGCATATTTATATCTTGAGGCACATAACCGATTTTTGTGTGCCATTTCTTATGGTTGAGGGTTTTTACATTCATTCCATCAATTAAGATATCACCCCCTGAAGGATCTAATAGTCCGGTTAAGATGTCAGAGAAGGTACTTTTACCACTACCAGTACGGCCAATGATACCAACCCGTGACCCTTTTGATACTAATAAATTGATGTTTTTTAGTGATGTATAATCAGTATTTGGGTAAATATAAGAAACGTTTTTAAATTCTAACTTATGGTTAAACATTATTTCTTCTTGTTGCTTTTCTAACATGTTCTCCACTGGGTCAGTAAGAAACTTCAGTGTATCATTTACTGTATCATGACTGGTTTTTATGGCTGAAATTGAAGAATAAATTAGTTGCATGATTGGCAGTAATCGTTGTGTTCCATAGACAATTCCACCCATCAATATTAAGCTATTATTAGCAGACGCTTGCATGGGAAGGCTACTTGCAATTAATATAATTATGATTATTGCACTTGTTTCAATAAAAAACCTAGGTGTACTTTGAATTATGAAACTATGAGCCTGTGCGTTTCTAAATTCTTTATCTGTTTCATAATAAGATTCTAGAAAATATTTTTGCTTTGATCCAATAATAACATCCCTAATATTTGTTAAACTTTCTCTTAATATTTGGACTATGGATGTATTTTTTTCCGATAACACTTTTGAGTAGTTCGCAAGGGTTGATCTGAAAGTTGTGTAAATAAAAAAGTAGGTAATACTTACTGAAAATAACGTAATTCCAGAGAGTAGCGGTGATATGCTCAATACAGCAAATAATATTGCAAATATTAGAATTAAACCAGAAATGATGTTTAAAATGGGATAAATCAAACCACGAACAACCGCATTGACTTTCATTGTTATACTCGAAATGATATCACTTGAATTATTTAAGATATGCTTTTCATATTTTTGCAGCAATATTTTTTCATAAATTGTGTAACTTATATTTAGCCCAATACTAAATGAAAAATTTGTTATTAATCTTATTTGATAGACACGAAAAGCACCACAAATTGCGATAACAACACAAAAAGATATAACTAAAAAATTATTAATTTTTTCTTCTGAAATATTAAGTATATTAAATAAAGCACCATAATTGGCATAAATATTTGAAGTACTGCCTGGATCACTTATTACTCCTAATACTGGTACCACAGTTCCAATACTGATTAGCTCTACTACAGATGACAATACCATAATTAGAACTATGTAGACCAACTTTATCTTTTCCTTTTTATTTAAAATTGCAAAGATTTTAGTGATATTTTTTTTTAAAATATTATTCATTTTTACCTTTTACTCGGAAATATAAACTAGCCAATTGTCCGTAAAGTTTCAAAAGATTCTGCATACAAGAAGCCGCCCTGAGCACCTCTAACTATTGCCAGAGATTTTATATAATCTAATGAGCGTGGATGAGGGCTGGTACGCATCTCTGAATTATAAGCAAGCATCGCATCAGTCTTGGCAGTCAAAAAATCAACAATATCAACAAAATGGGTAGGCCTAAATTGGTTATTAATTGCCCATTCCGTACTTGAAGCGATCTCAAATGCATAAATTGCAAGAGGATTTTTTTTCCTAATCGGACGAAAACACGTCATAACTGCTCTATTCACCAATTGATGATCAATGTTAAGATCAACTGATGAATGTGTATAAACTATAGATGTATTGAATGACAAAATTATGTCTTCTAAAGCAACTACAATATCTAGCAGCCTAACACTATCGAGGGCGTTGTCTGGAAAATTTAAAAATCTTATTTCTCCATTTACTCCTAAAATATCCAAAGCCGCTAGCGCTGCTTCCCGCCTATATTTTATATCCGAAGAATTGTGGTTTTCACGAGCACTTTCTCCATCGGTTAAAAAGACAACATTCACAGTATCACCCATAGCAGAATGTTTTGCAATGGCGCCACCACAACCCAACACTTCGTCATCAGGATGTGCAGCTATAATCAAAACTTCAGACATCTTTTATACCCATTTTGAGGTCTTCTTTTCTTTGATGGAATAATAGGTCTAGTATAGACAAATTATTATCTAAATTTTCAAGGTTTGATCTATATTGCATTGGTGTGAAGTCATGAAATTCAACCAAAATACCTTTCGCCCTAAAGCTTTCAAGGCACAAATAGTTTCTACCCATTGGACCCGATAAATATTTATCACACTCAAAAAATTCGCAAATTTCTAAAACCAAATCTGATTTCTTTTTCAAGAAATCAAACTTACTTGACACATATATATCTGTATCAATATCAAGATACCTTAATAATTTGAAGTTAAAATAGTTTATAATATCAACTAACTTCTCTTCATTTTTTTGAGCTTTATAGCACTCTGCAATTATAGGAAAAAAATACTCAAAATTTTTTGATTTTTTATAGCTGTGTTCTAATGTTTTCAAATGCTTATCATTCCACTTAGATCTTAAATCTACTAGAACTTCATTGATAGGTAAATTTTGAAAGCGCCCTTTTTGAAGAACAGGTATTGTTAAAAATTTCGAATTAGATTGTATATCAATATAATTCCTATTTATTAAACTATTTTTTTCGTACTGAACATGATCTAAAATAACATGAACGTCACTTTTTGCTATACGCTCAAAATAGCCAGCCCACGGAATATATGATGGCTGATTAATTGAGATTGTTGGCATGTTTTTTAAATTCACTAATAATTCTATCAAGATCTTTTTCTAAAAGGTTTGGATAACATGGTAAAGATAAAAAATTTTCAGTGTTACTATAAGCTCCAACAAAACTTTCACCGTTGTTACTCATAATTTCTTTACGTGCAATTGGTACAATAGAACAAATTCTGCTATTAAAGAGCTTTTTTTTAACATAATCTCTAGAACGACTATCATTAAACTTTGCAATTGCTCTGAATCCAATCATCTGATCAGATTGTATTCTAGGCAACAACAAATTTATTCCTGCTTTTCTATATTCCTCTAATATTCGATGCCGCTTTTCTATGAATTCCTGGAAATATCTTATTAATTGTATAATGCCAATCGAGGCATTTACATCAGACATCCCAAAATTAAAGCCAAGAGCATCATTAGATTTCATATCATAATCTAAATACTGTCTAACTATATTAGCATCTTGTTCAGCTCTGCAAATTAGAGCGCCTCCATTACCTCCCACAGTAAACGGCTTTGTTGCTCCAAAAGAACAAACACTGAAACGACCCGCAGACCCTACAAACTTATTGTTACTTATTGCCCCAAATGCTTGACATACATCCTCAATACATTTGTGACGAGGAATATCTCTTAAAGAACAAGGGAGCCCAAAAAGGTGTGGAACCACAATGGCATCGTACAAATCATCTTCAGGAAAATCAAATTCTACAGAATTTGCATGAACATCAAAAAACAAAGGTTTATGGCCAGCCAATTTAATTGCTTGATAAATACTACTACAACTATAGCAAGGCATTGCTATAGTTGAATTTGGAGAATAAAAAATTTTCAATATCAAGAATAAGGCTGCGCTCCCAGAGTTAACAGCAATTATATTTTTTTTCTCAATACCTAATTTATCCGCTAAATTAGTTTCGAAAATATCCACTATTTTTCCAGTAGATAAATTGTTAGATAATATCGCAGATTTGGTTGCTTCTACTTCTCTATTTCCAACTGTCGGTAAATTATGTGGAATAAGTTTTACTATAATAATATCCTTCTTTCACCTTTGCTGGATTTCCATATACAAGAGAGTAAGGCGGAATATTAATTCCACCAACAACAGTTCCTGCCGCAAGAACACTGTGATGGCCAATAGTAGTTTCACCTTTAACCATCACATGAGATCCCATGAAGACATTATGCTCTATAGTAATAGATTTTCTTGCTACAAAACCAGACTTTTCAATAGTTTTTAAATGAGAGTCAGCACAATTTATAACTGTAAATGAACCTATATCACAATTATCACCGATAATTACTTTAGCACCCTTTGCATAGATCTCTACAAAACCTGATATATACACGTTTTTTCCAATAACAGGATCTCCATTTATCCAAACCATTGGATGATATGGGTTTTTCTTAAAATTCAATGCTTTTCGTAAAAGCCATAAAAAGAAATTTAACATACATGATCATCCGACAATGGCGTGCCTCTACTTATATCAATAGTTGCTTTTTTTCCGATTAAAGAAAAAAAGTTTTTTGGATGTAGTCCAAGACCGGGGCGAATAATTCTAAGATTGTCTTCTGTAAAAAACTCCCCCTTTTTAATATCTTGTACAATAAAGATTGATCTAGCATGATTTGAACCTTGACGTCTTCTTTTTAAGATATTCTTATCACCCAAACTTTCCCATATACTCCGAGAAAGTGAAATAGCTTCAGAAAGTTCATTAGGCTCTATTGAAAAACTTGAATCAGCCCCACCTTTACTTCTATCAAGAGTAAAATGCTTTTCTATTATACACGCACCCTTTGATATAGCACTAGATATTGCTATATTCCCTATTGAATGATCTGATAATCCGATCGTATCAGAATAATTTTTAAGCTCATCAATAGCATTAATGTTCATTTGATTAGTAGCTGCAGGGTAAGAACTTGTACAATGAAGCAATGCTATTTCACCAGCATTTTGTTGGGTTAAAAAATCCAACGCCTGCTCAATATCAGTAGCTGTTGAAACTCCAGTTGAAATTATAATTGGCTTTTTTGTATCAGCCACAGCTTTTAACAAAACAGGATCAGAAGCTTCAAAAGATGCAATTTTATACGCAGGACAATTTAAACCTTCTAGCAGCTCAACTGATGCTGCATCAAATGGTGAACTAAAAATTATAATACCTAATTGTTTGGCAAATGAAAAAAGCTCTTCATGCCATTCCAAAGGCATTGAAATAGACTTATAAAGATCATAATAAGAACTCCCAGCCCAAACATCACTTTTAATAATGAATTCATCTCGATTACAGTCTATAGTAATTGAGTCAGCGGTATAAGTCTGCAGTTTTACTGCATGTGCCCCACATTCTTTTGCCACTTGGATTATTTTTTTTGCTGTCGGAAGATCTCTATGATGATTGTTCGACATTTCAGCAATAAAAAATGGAGGCTCATCAATACCAATTTTTCTACTATTAATTTTCAACTATAACCTCCAGTCTTTTAATTACTTTTGTGGCTCCGTTTCCATCAACTAGACACAAGCACACTTTCGACATATCGCCATAGGAAGATAAATCAAATTCATCAAGAACATTCCCGATTTTATTTATATCTGGGACATATTTAATTGCACCTTTTGATGTTAAAGCCTTAGTTCCCTTGTGTTGATTTTTTGCTAAAATTAATTGTAAAGTTGGCAAGCCCATACAACAACGCTCTAGTGCAGTAATCCCACCAGCGCCAATAGCAATATCACTATTAGCCATTAACTCTGCCATATTTTGACAATCAAATATCAATTTGTAATCAACACCACTTTCTTTCAATAAGTTTGAAATACTTCTTTTAAAATTATACGCTAGTCCACAAACAATAAAAAGTTTTATAAATTTTATTTTATGGTACTTCAAAAGCACCCTCACAGTTTTTTCAGTGTAATTCTCTGGATCACTACCACCAAAATTAATAAAAATAGTTTTTATATGTCCATTTTTTTTATTTTTTATACTTTTTTTACGATACTGTTTAAACTGTGACCCTAAAATTGCATATTCCGTTCCCAACAGTTGCAATGTATTTCTTCCAACTAAACCAATGTATTTTTCTTCTGTAGCATCTAGATTTTGGTCAATTATAAAATCTCCTCCCAATTTTCTATTTGCTAAATCGTCAATAAATCCTACTTTTGGAACAGTTTTTTTTACAAATCGGGTCCACTCTTCATTTAAATAATAACTATCAGCTATACATAAATCAGGTTTAGTATCTGATAAAAATTCATGCATATCGTCATAAAAACATACACTTTTTGCATAGTCAATTTTGTTTATTTTTGAACCTACTTTCTCAAAACTTACTTTTCTAAAATGAACCTTAAAACCTTTTGATTCTATTTTCTCACGATATGATAAAGAGTCAGCACTTAAAAAAAATACTGAGCTATGGTTCAATTTAAAGCCGTGATCAGCCAGGGTTAAACATCTAGAAAGATGCCCAGTTCCTATTTGCGCTCCAGCGTCAACAAAGAAACCAACACGCATCTTTTATAAATTTTCCTGTAATTTATAGAGTAACTCAGCATGCTCCCAATCATCTGGAGTATCAATATCTTGCACCATGTACCTTGGTAAAGAGTACCCACTTGAATTTGGGCTAAAAATCATTTTTTCTGTTTTCCATACCTGTTTAGATGCGAAATACATGCATCCAGCATCATGGTAAGTTTCAATTAAATCTTGCGATCTCGAGCTATAGTGTTCTGGATAAATCATTTTAATCTTATTACTATTATTTAAGCATAAAGCTCTTTGGGTCGGATATGGAAAAGCTGTAATTGGCAAAGTGTAACCATCTTGATTTTTTTCAGCCATTTTGTTGATACTTTTAATTTGATCAACTGATATGAGAGGTATACACGGATATATGCAAGCAACCGAGTTAAAAATATAACCCAATTCCTCAAGGCGATTGATGCCATCTATTATTACACTTCTTGTGTCTGTGTAATCATCGGCAATTTGTGAATTTCGTGTAAAAGGAACTTCAGCTCCAGATTCTCGCGCAACTTCGGTTATTTCAGCACAATCAGTTGATACAAAAATATTAGAGAAAACACCAGTGGACTTAAGTTTAGAAATGCAAATCTCTAACATCGGCCTACCCAAAAAAGATTTAATATTCTTTTTTTTTATACGTTTACTTCCACCCCTCGCAGGGATTATTGCTATAGTCAAAACTCGCACAACTCCATTTAATAATACTTGTGTTATCATACTTCATAATACGATCTATACCAATCAACAAATAGTTTAACACCATCTTCAACATCAGTCTTTGGGCTATAGTCGATTAATTCCTCAAGTAATCTAGCATCTGCCCATGTAGCAGGAACATCACCAGCTTGTATTGGTAGCATATTTTTTACTGCCTTTTTACCAATTGATACTTCAATTGCACCGATAAAGTCTATAAGTTTAACAGCCTTTGAATTACCAATGTTTACTACCCTAAAAGGCGCAACAGGTGATAGGCTATCGTGAATAGAGTTCTTTCTTTTATCAATAGAATTTGTACAAGGTACAGCATCAATAAGTAGTCTCATCGCAGCAACTAAATCATCAATAAAAGTAAAATCTCTTTTCATATCACCATTATTAAAAACGTCAATTTTATCTCCATTCAAAATTGCCTTAGTGAACTTGAACAAAGCCATATCTGGTCGCCCCCATGGGCCATATACTGTAAAAAACCGAAACATAGTAATTGGTAAATTAAATAGATGCGCATAACTATGAGCCATGTTTTCAGTCGATTTTTTGGTAGCCGCATAAAAAGACATTTGATGGTCTGCCCTATCAGTTTCCTTATATGGGAACTGTTCATTAGCACCATAAGCTGAAGACGTTGACGCTAATAGCATATGGCTGGGTGGGTATACTCTTGCAGCCTCTAAAAGCTCAAAAGTTCCAACTATATTACTTTCTAAATATGCACGAGGGTTTTCTATAGAATATCTTACACCAGCTTGTGCGGCTAAATGAACAACAACATCTGGGCGCTCTTCTTTGAATAAAGATAAGATAAGACCATAATCCTCAACTTTTGCATGAACAGAACGATAATTAGTTGATTGAAATAACATACTCTCGCGATGCTTTTTTAGAGAAATGTCATAATACTCAGACAAACAATCTAATCCAATAACGCGCCAACCTTCTTCCAAAAGCTTACAACTTATATGATAGCCTATAAAGCCAGCGGCACCTGTAACCACTGCAGTTTTTTGATAAAATTTATTATTCATGAACTAATTCAATCCAAAAAAATTATTTATAAATGAATTTTCTACAATATTTTCAAAATCATCAATAAAAATAAACACTCCAAAATGAAATTATGATAATGAACTAAGAGCGCTAATAAAATTATTTTATCATTTTTGAAAAATTCTTTATAAAATATTCTTTACCCCACAATGGTTAATTTCTAGCAATATTTATTATTTAATTATATTAAACTAATTAAAAAATTATTTCTATCATCAAAATAACTTATGAAATAGCTACCGCACTAGGCATTAAAAGCCTTACTTAATAAATATTAAACAATACTAGATATAATATTCTTTTGATACTTAAACACAATAAGAAAACGCCTAACATTACAGAAATTTCATAAAAAATTATACAGATCGCCGAAAGTGGCGTACTAAAATGATACAAACTTTATAAGCAGACAGGAAAAAAATAAAATATAATAAGCATGCCAACATTGCTTTACCACGTTCCAAAGACAGTAAAACACCTGCAACCATAGGAAATAATATTAATGGTAGCATAAGCATTGTAGCTAGGGGATTTGCAATACGGCGGCGCTTTCGCCCCAGGACAACAATTTCCACGCCACGCATAACAAGCTGATGGAAATGCAATCGGTCTGGTTCTGATATTTTTGCACCAAAGTACACACGACGTGCAATCGCAAGTAGCGTATCTGCCACTGGCCAAAAGAATATAAGCAGCATTGCAAAAGGTGTTACAGCTGGCGATGCATATAAGATTAAAATTGCCACCCAAAACAGCATATGACCAGTAACATACGCACCTGCATCTCCAAGAAATATTTTTCCAAATGGAAAATTAAAAATCAAGAACCCCAAGATTGCACCACTTAGGACAATAAGTACATCACGAATTTCAACAAGCCCCTCTTGATGCGCTATCATCGACAGTGATAGCGCCGCACCAACAGCAGTAAAACCAGCAAGTCCGTTGAGCCCATCAATCAAATTAAAGGAGTGACTGATGCCAGTCGCTATAAAAAGAGAAAATACAATTCCGAAGGGCGCCCATTGAATAGCACTATCCAAAACAGGTATATCAGTACGTGGAAGCCAAACACTAAACAGACTAACAAAGACAACACCAGAAAGCAGAGCAGCCAGCAATCTTAATCGTGGACTAACAAAATAGCCTAAGTCCTCACAAAGCCCTATCACAAATACTGGAAAAGAGCTTAACAGCAAAAGTGGATAATTTGGCCAAGTGTTAGAGCTACCTATAAAAGGCATAGCAGCACCAATTAATGCTACAAAAATAGATATGCCCCCTAGACGCGCTGCAGGAATTTGGTGAGATGCCTGAACAGCGTTAATATCATTTCGCTTTGAAATTCTAAACATTCCACGCGCAAAAAAAATAATAATTATCAAATTTGTTACCATTGAAATTGCTATGACCAAACTAATTTCAATTATAAAGTTATTCAACATTTGCAATTTAGCCTAAATCTAATAGTTATGTTTGGTTTTAGATACAGAAATAAATATCCAGTTTAATATACAGCTATATTCATGTTAAAATATAAATATAAAAAGTTACACATCACAATATTGTTAATCTCAAGTTGATATGATTGAAAGCATTAAATTTTAAATTTGTAAATTGACATCATATATTTCTTTACAAAATATAAAAATTCAAATTAAGTGTTATATATTGCTTAATCATAAGTATATATTGGGTTGGTCTTTTCTAAAAATTTAAAATTATGGACTATCGTGCAATTCAAACATAATTTACATAAAGCTGCCGCGAGAAACCTTAATCAACAAAACTTTGAAACGTTTTTACCTTTTGAAAAAATTGTAAATTTTAGGAATAAAAAATATATTTCTACCAAGCGTCCACTCTTTCCTGGATACATGTTTGTTGCATTTGAGGAGGAAAATATGAATTTCAATAAAATAAAATCTACTTACGGCGTTTCAAAACTTTTATCCCACAATGATCGGCCCTACATAACACCAGAAGCACTAATTAATTGCATTATTGCAAAATGCGGCGAAGAAGGGGTATTTCATCCACCAAATCAATTTTCTGTAGGAGATAATGTGCGTATTGCTAATGGTCCGTTCAATGACTTTATAGCGAGAGTCGAATCTATCGATAAAAATCAACGTGTTTGGATATTAATAGATATCATGGGCCAATCAACACGTGCTTCAATTAAATCAAAAAGATTAAAATATGCTGATTAATTAATCATTAATGTTATAAGATTTACCAAATACCATTGTGCGCTGCTATATATTTTATAGCATTTATATAACCATGGACTTCTCCACAATCAAATCGCCTTGCATTTAAGGTAACAGAGTTTACATTACCTACCTTAGCTTGGGTATTTATAGCATCTGATAGTTGGATTTCATCCCCAGAGCCTGCTGATTGGTTACGTAAAATATCAAAAATATCAGGAGATAACACATAACGACCAATACTTGCCATGTTCGAGGGTGCATCATTTAAGTTAGGCTTTTCAATTATACCGGCCACAGCTCCAGAATTTTTGTCAATTTTAACAACACCATATTTTGAAATATCAGATCCATCTACTCGCATTATACTCAACTGTGTCTTTCCTGTTTCTTTATAAGCACGTATGAGATCTGCAGTTACACCATCACCTTCATAAGTTAAAAAATCATCAGCAAGTAAAACAGCAAAAGGCTCATTGCCAATAGCACGTTCTGCACATAAAACCGCGTGCCCAAGACCAAGTTGTTTTGGCTGCCTCACGAAAATGCATTCAACACCGTACGGCAAGATGTTATGTACCATTTCTGCCTGTTCAGACTTACCTTTAGAATATAATGCAGCCTCAAGCTCTGGATTACTATCAAAGTGGTCCTCAATTGCTCGCTTATTACGTCCAGTAATAAATATCAAAGTATCAATACCAGCCGATATAGCTTCCTCAACAGCATATTGGATTAGAGGTTTATTGATAATTGGCAGTAGTTCTTTAGGCATTGCTTTAGTCGCAGGTAAAAAGCGTGTACCAAATCCAGCAACTGGAAATACTGCTTTTCTAATTTTTTGCATGTTTTTTGTCCTTTAAATTTAAATTAGATATCTTAGTACCTTTAAAATTTTTGACATCATAACCTCTTGAATTATTTCTCTGCCAGGCCCAAGTATGTTCACACATCTGATCTATTCTAAATTGGGGTTTCCAAGCTAACTTTTCAAATGCAAGTGAAGCATTAGCCCAAAAAGCTGGCAAATCACCATCACGCCGAGGAGATAATTTATATTTTATAGAAACCCCTGACGCACGCTGAAAGCTATCAATCAGTTCAAGTACTGTGATTCGATTTCCGGTGCCAATATTTAATACTTCAAATGGGTTAAGGTTTGGCTGACAATGAAGTGTCTTGGCATGAGCATTAGCTAAATCCACTACATGAATGTAGTCACGTTCTCCTGTCCCATCTCTAGTTTCATAATCACTTCCAAATATTTTTACATATTCTCGCCTGCCAGATGCTACTTGCGAAATGAAAGGCATCAAATTATTTGGAATGCCATGTGGTTCTTCGCCAATTTGGCCTGATGGATACGCACCTATGGGATTAAAATATCTTAGTGATGTTCCTCTACGCTTTTTACTAACAGAAACCCAATCATTTATTAATTCTTCAATAATTAATTTGGTTCGGCCATAGGGATTTATCGGATTTGTCGGATGTAATTCATCATATGGTAAATATTCTGGTATACCGTATACAGTAGCAGAAGATGAAAAAACAACATTATTACACTCAGCTTTAGACATAGCCGTGAGCAATGAAATAGAGCCACCAACATTTACTTCATAATACTTCAATGGATCTGCTACACTCTCGCTAACAGCTTTCAGCCCTGCAAAATGTATGACTGCTTCAGGTTTAAAATTGTTAAAAACTTTATCTAGTGTGTTTGAGTCAAGAATATCTGCATTCATAAATTGCAGCTCACGATTAGTAATATTTCGAACTCGCTCAAGTGCAGCCTCATGCCCGTTACAAAGATTATCTACAACAAAAACTTCATGACCTGCATCTAAAAGCTCAACACATGTATGGCTACCAATATAACCAGCACCACCTGTCACAAGAACTCTCATATTAATTTTCCATTGCAATTACATATTAATTAATTTTTACAATTAACTAACCCTTAAAAAGAATATAATCCAGCAAAATTGCCGCATTGTCTTTTTTGTTAAAAAATAAGAAAGTATAAAAAATATGAGATTATGTCATGAGTTCAAACACGCCTCAAATAGCAAGATCAAAACCTGCTAACTTCAATTGGGAAGATCCATTTTCATTAGAAGATCAACTCACTGAGGAAGAGCGCATGATACGAGATACCGCAAAAGCTTACTGTCATGACAAGCTAAAACCAAGAATCGTTGAAGCTAACCGCAATGAAGTATTTCAAAGAAAAATCATGAATGAAATGGGTGAGTTGGGTTTGCTCGGGTCAACAATACCAGAAGAATTTGGTGGCGTTGGAGCGAATTATACATCCTATGGCTTAGTGGCTCGAGAAGTTGAAAGAATTGATAGTGGTTATCGTTCAGCCATGTCAGTTCAGTCATCATTGGTAATGCATCCAATTTTTGCTTACGGAAATGATGAGCACCGAAATAAATATTTGCCCAAATTAGCATCTGGCGAATTAGTCGGATGTTTTGGCCTTACTGAACCTGATCATGGCTCTGACCCAGGGGGAATGCTAACAAGAGCAAAACAAGTGGATGGTGGATATTTAATTTCAGGTGCAAAAAACTGGATTACAAATTCACCAATTGCTGATGTATTCATAATTTGGGCGAAATCTGATGCTCACGATAAAAAAATCAAAGGATTTATTTTAGAGCGTGGAATGAAGGGCTTAGAAACCCCTAAAATTGAAGGTAAGTTTTCTTTGCGCGCTTCAACAACTGGCATGATTCAAATGGACGAAGTTTTTGTTCCAGAAGAAAATATCCTTCCTAATATCTCTGGTTTAGCTGGTCCATTTGGATGTTTGAATCGTGCTCGTTATGGAATTGCTTGGGGCACAATGGGTGCTGCAGAATTTTGCTGGCATGCAGCGAGACAATATACACTTGATCGCAAACAATTTGGCAAACCATTAGCACAAACGCAGCTTATTCAGAAAAAATTAGCAGATATGCAAACTGAAATAACCCTAGGTTTACAAGGATGTTTACGCATGGGACGTTTATTTGATGAACATAAAGTTCCTGCAGAATTAATTAGCTTAATGAAACGAAATAATTGTGGAAAAGCTCTAGAAATAGCACGTACAGCGCGTGATATGCATGGTGGTAACGGTGTTTCAGATG
>Ga0209532_1000246_pt1 | contig 47916 bp, 53 predicted proteins | sample COG_02_FD_184746 | JGI IMG/M metagenome (GOLD analysis project Ga0209532, IMG submission 184746) | Pelagic Microbial community sample from North Sea - COGITO 998_met_02 (SPAdes) (version 2) | ecosystem: Environmental > Aquatic > Marine > Neritic zone/Coastal water | place: Helgoland, sampling... | reverse complement strand
TACGAATGGATGAAAATCCAGCATTTTCGAACTGAGCCAATCTGTGTGCGAAGAAATGCGCCAAAAGGGTTAAAAAATCGGATGGGGTGATTTGCCCATTCATGTGTTTTGGGGCTGTGGATGTTAGTTCAATTTTTTCTGGTTCCGGCGCGACGGTTAAATTGACACCAATACCAATACTCAGGTGGCTTGGCCCGACACCACACGTTTCTAACAAAATACCAGCAACCTTACCATCGTCCATCAAAACATCATTTGGCCATTTCAGGCTGAACCGCTCTGGCTCGTTTGTCATATGCACGAACGAATCTCTTAGGGCCAACGCAGCAACGAAACTATGAAGCGCCACCGTGGACAAATCCCCACTGATTGGCATCAGCAACGTTGCCGCGAAATTACCTTGTTGGCTGGACCAAGCGCGCCCACGACGCCCGACACCGGCTGTTTGTTCGCCTGCTATAATCCAAAGAGGTTTGGTCGTCGAAACAGCGCGTCGCGCTGCCTCTTTGTTTGTGCTGTCAATTGTGTCAAAGGCAATGCGGTCTACGCCCGCGGGCCAATTGATCATTTCAACAATGACGCCGCAGCATCAGCAGCGATTGGCTCGATGCCAAACAAGTTCAATGCACCAACCAGCATAATCAAGGCCGCACCATACAGTGCAACTTTGTGTAACAACGGCATGCGGTTCGATAGCGGGTCTACTTCGTCACCAAAGTAGATGAAGTAGATAATGCGTAGGTAATAAAATGCACCAATAACGGATGCAATCACACCAGCGATTGCCAACCAAGCCAGACCAGCATTCACAGCGGCCTTAAGCACGTATAATTTACCAAAGAAACCAACCAGAGGCGGGATACCCGCGAGGCTGAACATCAATGCTGATATTGCAGCAGCACGAATAGGTTCAGCGCGTGAGTACAGCCCCAACGAACGTATGTCCGTAACAGGTTGGCCATCGCGTTCCATATTCAGGATGAAAGCGAATACACCGACGTTCATCGTTACGTAGATCGCCATATAGATCAGTAGCGCTTGAACGCCTTCTTCTGTTCCTGCCGCCAAACCAAGCAAAGCAAAGCCCATGTGTGCGATCGATGAATAAGCCATCAGGCGCTTAATATTCGTCTGACCAATCGCCGCAATTGCGCCAAGGAACATCGAAACGAATGACAAGAATACAACGATTTGCTGCCAGTCAGCGACAGCCCCGCCAAATGCATCGTGTACAACGCGAGCAAACAAGCCAGCAGCAGCCACTTTTGGTGCGGTTGCGAAAAAACCGGTTACAGGTGTTGGGGAACCTTCGTAAACATCAGGTGTCCACATATGAAATGGTGCCGCGCTGATTTTGAAACCCATGCCGACGCACAAGAATACCAAACCAAACAACATACCCATACCCAAATGGTCGCCATGGATCGTTTCAGCAATGCCTGCGAAATTTGTTGTGCCAGAAAAACCATAAACCAATGATGCACCGTACAACAGTAGACCAGAAGACAATGCGCCAAGCACAAAGTATTTCAAGCCGGCTTCGGTAGAGCGGATCGAATTGCGGCGAAAGGATGCTACAACGTACAATGCCAATGATTGTAATTCCAAGCCCATATAAAGCGCCATCAAATCACCGGCAGACACCATTAACATCATACCCAACGTGGCCAATGCGATTAGGATCGGGAATTCGAATTTAAACAGCTTGTTTTTGATCAAGTAATCTTGGGATAGCAGTAGCATCGCGGCTGATCCAAACAACATAACAACCTTGGTGTAACGCGCGAAAGCATCGTTCACAAATGAACCATTAAATGCTGTTGTCGTTCCCGCAGGTGCGAATGCAATCATCAAGCCGAGCACGGCCATAACGCCTGCGGTTGCCCAAAAGATGAAACCAGACAAGCGATCTTTGCCGCCATAAACGGCCAACATCAAAGCGGCCATTGCGTAAACTGCCAGAATAATTTCTGGTAGTGCTGTGTTGATATCTGTGCCGATCATAGCGTTGATACCCCTTTAATGTGCGGCTGCAGGAGCTGCGTCCATGACGACCCCCTGTGCGGCGTGTACTTGTTCCAACAAGGCGCTGACGGACGGGCCAATCAGATCCAGAATTAATGCGGGGTAGATACCCAATAACAGCGTCATAATGACAAGTGGTGTCATCATCAGTTTTTCACGCATGTCCATATCGGTGATGCTTTTCAAGCTTTCCTTGATCAAATCACCAAACACAACACGGCGGTATAACCATAACGCGTAGCCAGCGGATAAAATAACACCCGTTGTCGCGCCAAATGCAATCCATGTGTTTGCCTTAAAGGCGGCAGTCAATGTCAGGAATTCCCCAACAAAACCAGAAGTGCCCGGCAAGCCAACGTTGGCCATCGTGAACAACATGAAAATCAACGCGTAAACAGGCATGCGGATAACCAAACCACCGTAGGCATCGATATCACGTGTGTGCATACGATCATAAATCACGCCAACACCCAAGAACAAGGCGGCGGAGATGAAGCCGTGTGACAACATTTGGAAAATCGCGCCATCCAAACCTTGCTGGTTCATCGTGAAGATGCCCATCGTAACAAAGCCCATGTGCGCCACAGATGAATAAGCGATTAGCTTTTTCATGTCTTCTTGAACTAACGCAACCAAGGACGTGTATATGATCGCGATAACAGACAACGTCATGACAAAAGTTGCCAACGATTCAGATCCAACAGGGAACATCGGCAAACAGAAGCGCAAGAAACCATAGCCACCCATTTTCAACAGGATCGCCGCCAGCACAACGGAACCCGCTGTTGGTGCCTGAACGTGTGCGTCTGGCAACCATGTGTGAACTGGCCACATTGGCATTTTCACCGCGAAAGATGCGAAGAAACCCAAGAACAACAGTGTTTGAATGCCGCCAACAATTGTGAACCCAAGGATCACCATATTTTCGGATGCGAATTGATGCTGCATCAACGTTGGAATGTCTGTCGTGCCTGCTTCGAACCACATGTAAATAATTGCGATCAACATCAAAACAGAGCCAAGCAATGTGTACAGGAACAATTTAAACGCTGCATAAATGCGGTTCTTGCCACCCCAGATACCAACGATCAGGAACATCGGGATCAGGCCCGCTTCGAAAACAACATAGAACAGGATGATGTCCAACGAGCTGAACACGGCCAACATCATTGTTTCCAAAATCAAGAACATGATCATGTATTCTTTGACACGTGTTGTAACAGTCCAACATGCACCGATAACGATCGGCATCAGGAACGTCGTCAACATCACGAACAGAATACTAATGCCGTCCAAGCCGACTTTGTATTTCAGGCCAGCAAGCCAATCAGCTTCTTCGACAAATTGGAAACCCGTGTTTGATGGGTCAAACTGTGTCAGCAAGGGAATGCTGATGACGAATGTTGCAATTGTTGCAACCAACGCCAGAACTTTTGCATTTTTTTGTGATGCGGCGTCTTCGCCGCGTAACACAATTGCTAATATCAATGCAGCCAGTGATGGCAGAAAGATAACGATCGACAAAAGATTATCCATTAGTGGGATCCTCCTGTCAGCGCGAACCATGTGACAATCACAACAACTCCGATAACCATGACAAAGGCATAGTGGAACAAGAAGCCCGACTGTATCGCCTGATATTTACGTGTGATGAAAGGAATAATTCCCATCGTTAACCCATTGATGCCGCCGTCGATAACCGCGCCGTCACCTTTTTTCCAAAGGAAGTTGCCCAGCCATTTTGACGAGCGCACGAACAAGATGTCGTACAATTCATCAAAGTACCATTTGTTCAGGAAAAATTGGTACAAACCATGTTGCTGTTTTGCCAATTTTGCAGGGTTTTCAGGTGACCAGATATAAAACCACATCGCCATGATGAAACCAAACAACATTGCAAAGAATGGTGCGTTTTTCACCCAACCCGCAACCGCGTGTGCATCGTGAATAACGTGATTAGTGTCATGGTTAGCGTAGATAGAAGAGCCAAAGAACTCTTCCCAGTGGTGACCAAAGAAGTCGCCATGCCAAACCATACCAGCAAAGATTGAACCAACAGCCAGAACGCCCAGTGGGATCAACATGTTTAATGGGCTCTCATGCGCGTGGTCATGTGTATGCGCATCGCCACGTGGTTTGCCATAGAATGTCATGAAAATAAGGCGCCATGAATAGAAGCTGGTCATTGCTGCGGCAATGACCAACATCACGAACGCGTACTGCGCAACGCCTGTGCCTGCGCCATATGCGCTCTCGATAATCGCGTCTTTAGATAGGAAGCCAGCAAAGCCGATCGGTGTATCACCCAATGTGAACAGGGTTGCTGGAATACCAACACCCGTGATTGCCAATGTACCGATCATCATCGCGGCGAAGGTGAATGGGATTTTCTTACGCAGACCACCGTAGTTACGCATGTCTTGTTCGTGATGCATCGCGTGGATCACGGAACCCGCACCCAAGAACAACATCGCCTTAAAGAATGCGTGTGTAAATAAGTGGAACATCGCAACGCCATATGCGCCAACACCAGCCGCCACAAACATATAGCCAAGCTGTGAGCATGTTGAATATGCAATCACGCGTTTAATATCGTTTTGAACCAAACCAACAGTCGCCGCGAAGAATGCCGTTGTGGCACCAATCAGCACGATAAAGTTTGGTGTGAATGTTGCGTATTCCATTAATGGGGACAGGCGACAAACCATAAAGACACCGGCAGTAACCATTGTAGCCGCGTGGATCAGGGCAGACACAGGTGTCGGGCCTTCCATCGCGTCAGGCAACCATGTGTGCAACATCAACTGTGCCGATTTACCCATGGCACCGATGAACAATAACATTGTGATCACTTCCAGCGCATTCATTTCCCATGAAAGGAAATGGAATGTACGCGCCGCCAATGCCTCTGCATTGTGCGGGTCCAGTACCACATCAAAATTGATGCTGTCGGACAAGTAGAACAGGCCAAAGATACCAAGAGCGAAACCAAAATCGCCAACACGGTTGACGATGAACGCTTTCATTGCCGCCGCACCAGCGGATGGTTTACGGTAGTAGAAACCGATCAACAAGTATGATGCAACGCCCACACCTTCCCAGCCGAAGAACATCTGCAACAGGTTGTCAGAAGTTACCAACATCAACATCGCGAATGTAAAGAATGACAAGTATGCAAAGAAGCGTGGCTTATAGCTTTCGCCTTCTTTCCATTGTGGATCTTTATCCATGTATCCCCATGAATAAAGGTGAACCAGTGCCGATACCGTGTTGATCACGATCAACATGATCACCGTCAAACGGTCAATGCGGATCGCCCAATTAGATGACAATGTGCCACTTTCGATAAAGCGGAAAATTGTGATCGTATATGCATCACCGTGGAACGTCAGGAACATTACCCAAGATAAGATTGCCGCCAGGAACAAGCCACCCGTTGATACGATCATCGCAGCCTTTTCACCGATGATACGGTGACCAAAGCCACAAATAAGGGAACCGATGAGCGGCGCGAATAGCAGGATCATTTCCATGGTCTAGCCTTTCATCACATTAATATTTTCGACCGCAATTGTGCCACGCACACGGAAGAAACAAACAAGAATAGCCAACCCAATCGCGGCCTCGGCGGCGGCGACGGTCAGAACGAAAAGTGTGAAGACTTGGCCAGTTAAATCACCCAGATGCGTTGAAAACGCAACAAAGTTGATATTCACAGCCAACAACATCAATTCAATCGACATCAAAATGACGATGACGTTTTTGCGGTTTAGGAAGATGCCAAAGATGCCGATTACAAACAGGACGGCGGCCACGGCCAAATAGTGTTCAACAGATATCATAGTCCCTGCCCCGGTTTTACGTTAATCATTTCAATTGCCTTGCTTGGATCACGTTGCATCTGATCCACCACATTCTGACGCTTCACATCTGTACGATGACGCAATGTCAAAACAATCGCGCCGATCATCGCCGTCAACAAGATCAAGCCTGCGATTTGGAAGAGATAGATATAATCAGTGTAGATAATCTGTCCCAAAGCCAATGTGTTGTGCGCATCAGCCAACGACGGCGTTGGAGACTGCAACAATGAACCCGCTTCGGGTGCGACATTCCAGTGACCAATCACAAGGCCAATTTCCATCAACAAAACGATCCCGATGGCCGCGCCAATCAGGAAGTATTTTTGCATGCCAGATTTCAATTCAACGAAATCAACGTCCAGCATCATCACAACGAACAAGAACAACACGGCAACCGCGCCAACGTAAACAATGGCCAACAACATGGCCACATATTCCGCGCCCATCAAGACGAACAGGCCAGCGGCGGAAAAGAATGTTAAGATCAACCACAGAACAGAATGTACTGGGTTACGCGCAATCACCACGAAAAACCCAGACAGGATTGCCGTGAATGCAAAGAGATAAAAAGCGAATAAAGTAACGGTCATCAGTCTTCCTAGCGGTATGGCGCATCAAGTTCGAGATTGCGCGCGATCTCTGCTTCCCAACGGTCACCGTTCGAAAGCAATTTGTCTTTGTCGTAAAACAGCTCTTCACGTGTTTCGGTTGCGAATTCGAAATTCGGCCCCTCAACGATTGCATCCACAGGGCATGCCTCTTGGCAGAAACCGCAGTAGATACATTTGGTCATGTCGATATCGTAACGCGTTGTGCGGCGCGAACCGTCATCACGGGGTTCTGCATCAATGGTGATTGCTTGTGCCGGGCAAATTGCTTCGCATAATTTACACGCGATGCAACGCTCTTCGCCGTTTGCGTAACGACGCAAGGCGTGCTCACCGCGAAAACGTGGGGACAAAGGGCCCTTTTCGTGTGGGTAATTCAATGTGGCTTTGGGTTTAAAGAAGTATTTCAGCCCCAGCTTCATTCCGACGAAAAAATCCGCCAACAGAAAGTATTTTCCAGCGCGTGCGTAGTCAAATGACATGCAAATCTCCTAAACCTCTTAACCGCTTTCAAAAATCACTCTGAGCGCAGCTCGTTCCTTATTATGGTAATGATATAAATTCAGTTTTTCTTCAACCAGAAAGAACTCATTTATTCAGATTAGTTCACGATAAACGTCCAAAAAGCAGTAAATTTCGTCTTTTACCTATTCTTATGCAAAATTGCGATCACAAGCCAATTCACCAACATATTCATAGTTTGCTGCCAAACCTTTGAATCAACGCGGTTTGATCTTGTGTTGCCGCAGGTTCTTCTAGACGAAAGCGCGCAACTATTTGATCCCATGTGCCCGATTCCATTGTGCTCTTAACAACCCGAAGGGATTCAATTGCGCAGGCGTCATCATTTTGTTCCGCACATGACTGCGCTCGAATGAAGTGGAAAATTGCGACGTGATTTTGTAAATCGCTTGCGGATGCGTTTTGACCATTTTTTGTTTTGAATTCTGTGAAAAATGTATCCAGGGTTTCGATCGCATTTTCAGCTAAGATTCTGCGGTAAATACTTCGGCCACGTTTGGTGGCGGCATAACTAGATTGTTCAAATTGCTCTTGAAACCAGTCAATTTTTTGGGGGTAGTTCGCCATCATGTGACCCAGCAAATCGGGATTGCTCAATGCATAAGTAGCGGACTTCAAAATGCAAACATCACGGTTGTTTACAAGACAGATTTGCGCAGAGACTTCTAGAACCCATGTACTTCTAAAATCGGCTGCATTCGTTGTTTGGGCAGATACAATATTCGGGATCAAGACGACAGAAAGTAAAATTGGAAAAATATATCGAAACATCATCAATTCGCTGCTTTGGCCGTCTTGTTACATGGGTATTGGTTAAAATTGCATACCAATGGATACCATGCAGACTGCAATCCGAGAAGTTAAAAAAGTGGATACCTTGACGCAGTTAGAACCGGTCTTTGTAAGTTTGAAAGAGTTCAGTAACCAGATCTGTTGCCTGACCGTCATCCATCGCGAACCGCTCGACAATCAAAGGCCAGCGATCTTTCTTTTGTGCATTGCGCACATTCCACAGAGCGGATTCTGTACAAGGCGCATTTTTCAAATCATGACAAGCATCCGCCCGCATCAATTGATATGCAGCATAAAAGTGACGAACAGTTTCGTAGGAATAATCTGGGTCGACTTCAGCTAAAAAACGTTCGTTATAGTAATCCAACGTCCAAATTGCATTTTCAGAAAGAAATTTTCTAAAATCGGGGCGACCAACAGATGACACTTTGAAGCTCGATTTCTCAAAGGAAGCAACAAGATCAGCAAGGCCGTCTTGGTCAAACGTATAAAGGTAGTTCAAGGAGGCAAGATCAGTCATCAACTGAGTTGCCCCGAAAACGACACAGACGTCACGTTTTTGCAATGAGCAATCTTGCACCATATTTTGGAGTTCTTTTACATCTTCAGCAATGTCTGCTTGTGCCATCGGCGCAACCATTAACATTGCAAATACAGGAACGCGTACCGAACGCAAAACCAACCGACATCCAGTCAATATTTGGTTAGTTACCTGCCCCATGTACATAGAAATTATCCTCCGACTGTCCAGCGTGCATATGCACCACCGAAAGCACCATACTGCGCAAAGAATGCAACTAAAACAACCCATGCGAGTGAAAATGGTAAGAAAACTTTCCAACCGAGGCGCATCAGTTGATCATACCGGTAACGCGGCGTGATTGCTTTGACCATTGCGAACATAAAGAAGAAGAAACCCATTTTTGCGATCATCCACAATGGGCCGTGACCCAAGAATGGTGCATATTCGATCCAAGCCGCAGGTAATGGTGATAGCCAGCCGCCAAAGAACAAGATCGTTGTCAACGCACACATCAGCCAAATTGCGATGTATTCGCCTGCCATAAACAACAAGAATGGTGTTGATGAATATTCAACTTGGTAACCTGCAACCAATTCAGATTCAGCTTCTGGCAAGTCAAATGGTGGGCGGTTTGTTTCTGCAAGTGCAGAGATAAAGAACAAGAAAACCATTGGGAAGTGAGGCAACCAATACCAACTGAATAATCCGTATGAACCTGCTTGCGCTTCTACGATGTTGATAAAGCTAAGCGAACCAGTTGAAATGATGATGCCAACGATAATGAAACCAATGGATACTTCGTAGGAAATCATTTGTGCGGCGGACCGCAAAGATCCCAAGAATGGGTATTTAGAGTTGGATGCCCAGCCACCCATGATAACGCCGTATACTTCCAATGAAGACACCGCGAAAACATATAGAACAGCAACATTTAAGTCAGATAAAATCCAAGTGCCGTTAAACGGAATAACAGCCCATGCAATTGCAGCCAAAATAAACGATACCAATGGCGCAAGGAAAAACACAGTTTTATCCGCGCCTGCGGGTACAACCACCTCTTTGACCACGTATTTCAGCGCATCCGCGACGGTTTGTAAAATACCCCAAGGGCCCACAACGTTTGGACCACGGCGCATTTGTACTGCGCCCCAAATTTTACGATCGCCATAGACCAAAACCAAAAGGCTGATCATCACAAAACCAAGAACCAGCAAAGACTGTCCCAAGACGATTAGGAAGATACCTAAACCTGTGTCAAAAAATCCCATGTCCAGTGTCCCCTATTCCGCCGCGATCGCAGCGGCGCTGCGTGCTTTGGCGTTCTTTGATAATTCTGCCATTACTTCTGATGATCTGGCAATTGGATTTGTCAGATAATGATCTGTAACAGCATTCTTGAAGTTGGCTTTTCCAAGCTTTTTCGGTTTCAGCGTTGCGCCTGTGTTTTCACGTACAACATCCATAGCAGCCATTTCTGGATGTGCTGCAAACAAGTCTGAACGCAATGCGCTAAGGCTGTCATATGGTAACGTCGCGCCCAATTCAGCGGACAAAGCACGTAAAATGGCCCAATTTTCTTTCGCATCGCCTGGTGCGAAACCAGCGCGTGATGTCATTTGAACGCGGCCTTCTGTATTCACAAAAATTCCGCTTTCTTCTGTGTAAGTTGCACCAGGCAAGATGACATCAGCGCGATGCGCACCACGGTCGCCATGCGAACCTTGGTATATAACAAATGGATTGTCAGCAATTTCAACTTCGTCTGCGCCAAGGTTGTAAACCACTTGCGCATCTTTTAACGCGGCTTTCATGCCACCCTTAGTATTGAAGCCAATATCCATGCCACCAACACGCGCCGCTGCCGTGTGCAAGATAAGCAATTTTGAATTGGTATTCTCGGCCAGTTGTTGTGCTGCCGCTAACACGGCTTCGCCGTCTGCTTCTTGCAATGCGCCTTGACCAACAATAACAATTGAATTCTTTTTCTTTGTTGCCGCAGAAATCTTTTTGGAAACCAATGCGTCTAATGCAGCGCGATCTGTTCCAACGTGTGCATAATCATAAGTCAGATCAGCAGCTTGACCAACCAGCCCGACAACGGCACCATTCAGGTATGCCTTACGGATACGCGCGTTTAAAACTGGTGCTTCTAAGCGTGGGTTCGTGCCGATCAATTGGATCATTTCCGCACTATCAATATCTTCGATGCTGGCCGTTCCGACGTATGCGGCGCGATTTCCAGATGGCAGTTTCGCGTCATCAACGCGGCATTCAACATTGCCACCCATACCCGAAATCAGCTGTTTTAGCGCAAACATTGCTTCGACTGGTGCCAAGTCGCCTGCGATTGCAGCAACTTTTTTACCTTTGACTGCTTTTGCAATCGCTTTGAATGCTTCATCCCAGCTGGCTGGTGCCAACTTGCCGCGCACGCGTACGAACGGGCGATCTAGGCGTTGACGGCGAAGTCCGTCCCAAACGAAACGTGTTTTGTCTGAAATCCATTCTTCGTTCACGCCATCATGATTGCGTGGTAAAATGCGCATTACTTCACGCCCCTTAGTATCCACACGGATATTCGATCCCAATGCATCCATCACGTCGATGGTTTCGGTTTTCTTAAGCTCCCAAGGACGTGCAGAGAATGCATATGGTTTTGATGTCAGTGCGCCAACAGGGCACAAATCAATGATATTTCCCTGTAATTCACTGTCTAATGTTTCGTTCAAGTATGATGTGATTTCAGAATCTTCACCACGGCCTGTTTGACCCATTTGCGTGATACCGGCCACTTCTGATGTAAAACGCACACAGCGTGTACATGAAATACAACGTGTCATCGTTGTGGCTACCAATGGGCCCAAGTTCAGATCATCAACTGCGCGTTTTGGTTCACGGAAGCGAGAGAAATCAACGCCATATGCCATTGCCTGATCTTGCAGATCGCATTCGCCACCTTGGTCACAAATTGGGCAATCAAGCGGGTGGTTGATCAACAAGAATTCCATCACGCCTTCGCGGGCCTTTTTGACCATTGGAGAAGTGGTTTTGATTTCCGGCAATTCGCCATTACGTCCACCGCGAACATCACGTACCTGCATCGCACACGATGCTGCTGGCTTTGGCGGGCCACCGACAACTTCGACCAAGCACATGCGGCAGTTGCCCGCAATCGTTAGGCGTTCGTGGTAACAGAACCGCGGAACTTCAACACCCGCAACTTCGCAGGCTTGTAATAGGGTCATTGCCCCTTCGACTTCGACTTCTTGACCGTCGATGATGATTTTCCGCAGATCAGACATGTGCCTAATTCATCCTTAGTAATACGCCAACTTGGCTTTTTTTAGTGATTTCCGCTTTGCCAAATTCGCAAAGGGCATTTGATTTATCAGGGTTTAAGCCCTTAGACTTTAGGTATTTCACGACCCGTGCACGCAACACAGCTTTTTCAGCATCATCATCGATGAATGCGCGCGTTTCTTTCATGCTGTATCCAGCATCTTTGGCATGGCCAACCAGTGTCCATACGTATGACACACCACGCAACTTACTTGCAGTGATTGCATCGCAATTTTTACGGATGCCGTGGGCAATTCCGATATTGAATAGACCTTGATTAACTTGTGGAACATCCCACAAGCTTGACTTTGCGATCGCATTGACGGGGGTCATCGCAACGATGCCAGCAAGTGTTAGAGCAACTAAACGCATTACATATCTCCTTTAAAGATAGCAGAGAAGGCAACGCAACGTGCGTCACCCATTACCATCAAAGGAAAGCATTTATGGCTTGTTATGCAATAACAGCCCAAATCGCGGTATGTTTCAGTGTGTAGCATATCCACCTACTCCGCCGCTAACGGCGCACAGCAGCCGTTTGTTGCGGACGCACTCTGCTCACCAAGGTATTTCCAACCAAATGCGGCGTCGCTGTCACCATTCTTCTCAAGATATTCGAGCTTGGCCAGTGCCTCGTCCAATGTTGGTTTATGCCCCGCAGGCACCCACCACATAACGAAATTCATTTTTCCTAGAACTTCGAACCATTCGGCGCGACGTTCGTAGAATTGTTTGTGAATTGTGTTGAAAACAAAATCTTCTAAACTTGGGGCATCTTCCCAAACCGTTAAGTTCGACACATACTGTGGATCGCCCTCTAGTTTGGCTTCTGTATTGCCTGTGCCAGGTTCGCCAGAACCTTCCATCATCCAAACAAAACCGGGCATACGCTTGCCCAACCCGTTGATACGATCCAAGTTATCCATAAAATCAGCCACGCGTGGATCATCCGTAGGCACCAAAAGGCGCCCAACGTTCAATTCAGCAAGATGATGGCCAACTGGCTGCATAACTACTCCGCTGCAACTGAGCTAACGCGCCCAGTCCGTTTGTGTTTAATACGGTCTTCGATTTCATTGCGGAAATGGCGGATCAAACCTTGGATAGGCCATGCAGCCGCATCTCCCAGCGCACAGATTGTGTGGCCTTCGACCTGCTTGGTCACATCCAACAACATGTCGATCTCTTCTGGTTCCGCGTCACCGCGCACCAAACGATCCATAACACGCATCATCCAGCCTGTGCCTTCACGACACGGTGTACATTGGCCACAGCTTTCATGCTTATAAAATTTGGACAAACGCCAGATCGCTTTGATCACGTCTGTATTTTGATCCATCACGATAACAGCGGCAGTACCAAGACCAGAACGCTGTTCGCGTAACCAATCAAAATCCATAATTGCATCGGCGCAAATATCGGCCGGCAACATTGGAACAGATGACCCACCTGGGATCACAGCCTTAAGGTTTTTCCAACCACCACGCACACCGCCACAGTGACGATCCAACAATTCTTGTAATGGAATAGACATCGCTTCTTCGACAACGCATGGGTTGTTTACGTGACCTGAAATCGCGAACAATTTCGTACCCGCGTTATTTTCACGGCCGAATGATTTGAACCAATCACCACCACGGCGCAAAATAGTCGGTACCACAGCAATCGATTCAACATTATTCACCGTTGTTGGGCAGCCATACAAACCAGCCCCCGCAGGGAAAGGTGGTTTCATACGTGGCATGCCTTTTTTGCCTTCAAGGCTTTCCAGCAATGCTGTTTCTTCGCCGCAGATATATGCACCAGCACCATGGTGAAGATGAAGGTCAAAATCCCAGCCAGATTTGGCGGCATTTTTGCCTAACAATCCAGCATCATAACATTCGTCAATCGCTGCCTGTAATGCTTCACGTTCGCGGATGAATTCACCGCGGATGTAAATGTAGCAGGCGTTTGAATTCATGGCGAAAGATGCGATTAACGCACCTTCGATCAAGGTGTGTGGATCATTCCGCATGATTTCACGGTCTTTACATGTACCCGGTTCGGACTCATCCGCATTAATCACCAAATACGCAGGGCGACCATCGGACTCTTTGGGCATGAATGACCATTTAAGACCGGTTGGGAAACCAGCACCGCCACGACCACGAAGACCGGAATCTTTCATTTCGTTAATGACCCAATCGCGGCCATTTTTGATCAACTTAGCGGTACCAGACCAATGGCCACGCGATTTCGCGCCCTTAAGGGAACGGTCATGCATACCGTAAAGATTGGTAAAGATGCGATCTTGGTCTTTTAACATCTAGTTTCTTCCTTGATCATTGGCGCGCGCGCCATACTCTAAACAAAACGATCAGCGCCCATGCAAAGGCTGCCATTGCAGCCAAGTCAAACAGAAACGCATAGCGCGTTGCCAATCCGATCTGACCGCCGATCCATTGTGAAGCCATCCAAACTATCATCGTTACACCAATAACAATCGACGCTAATCGCGCCTGCTCTACTTGTGTCGTCTCAGTTGGCTTCAAAATGGGTCTCCTGTGTTGTTGGATGGGCCATGCGGCCCACCCAGTGTTTGTGGCCGAAGCCTATTTTTTGTTTTTCTTGGAAAAAGCGGTTTCACCACCCTTGGCCAAGATTTTTGCTTGTTTCACCCATTCGTCGCGTTCAATGCGACCTTTGAATGTCAACTTATCATCAACAGTTTTGATGTCAGCTTTTTTCCAATTCGCAACCTGGGCAAACTGATAGACACCAATTTCATGGCATGTTTTTTCCAATTTCGGCCCAACACCAGAAATCAATTTCAAATCATCCACTTGAGCTGGACGTTTTGTGTACAAAACAGGTGGCTTAGCCGCTGCTTTTTTCGCCGCCGGCTTTTTCGCTGCTGCTTTCTTGGCAGGTGCTTTTGCTGCTTCCGCTTTCGCAGGAGCTGCTTTTTTCGTCGCTGGCTTTTTCGCTGCAGGTTTCTTGGCAGCTGTCTTCGTTTTTGCAGACGCTGTTGATTTAGCCGCTGTTTTCGCTTTAGCAGGCTTTTCCACTGGTACTTCAGAAACTGCTGCACTTGGCATTGTCGTACTGCTGTCAGACGCCGATGCACTTGCCGCTGTCGCAGTTGTTGCAACGGCCGCTCCTGCCGCTACGCTTGATGATTTGGCAACCTCAGAATTGCAGAACAACTTACGTAACGCCCATCCCAATAAGAAAAAGATGATCAGACCAACCAAAATAGCGACCAACGGACTCATTGAATGAGCAAGCTTAGCGCCCACGAATGCGCCGACAATTGCGGCAAGTAACCAGCAAATCAGTGAACATGCACTTAGCCAGTTGTTGTTATTTTCAGTACTCATAATTTATTTCTCCCCTAAGTCATTTTACCTGCTTAGATGCAGGCTTTACTTTGGCTGGCTTCTTCCCTGCCACTAAAATAGGCACTTCATTTCCTTGAATACGTTTGACTGTGTCACCGTAATCAAGCGCCCGTGTCACCGACACGTTCGTTTCGTAATTACCAGTATTAAATTCAGTTAAAGAGGATAGCCCCGACAGAGGCTCGGATGCATAACGTCCGTTTTGAGGCCCCGGAGTAGGCACCTCGCCGCGCGCAAACGCAGCTAAAATTTCGCGAAAACTCTCTTCGGTCAAATCTTCGTAAAAGTCTTTGCCAATTTGAACCATAGGTGCATTTGTACAAGCGCCCAAGCATTCAACTTCTTCCCAGCTGAATTGACCATCTTCGGACAGTGCATGGGGTTGATCTGCGATCACTTCTTTGCAGATGCCAATCAAATCTTCGGCACCACAAATCATACATGATAACGTTCCACAGACCTGAACGTGCGCGACAGTGCCAACAGGCGCCAATTGGAACATAAAATAAAACGATGCCACTTCTAAAACACGAATGAACGGCATGTCTAACATTGTTCCAACGGCTTCGATTGCCGGTTTGGACAACCAGCTTTCTTGCTCTTGTGCGCGCCACAACAATGGGATCACGGCAGATGCTTGGCGACCTTTTGGAAACTTCTTGATTTGATCCTTAGCCCATTTCAAGTTCGCAGGTGTAAACTTAAAGCTGTCTGGTTGTTCAGTGTGTAAGCGACGAATAGACATTAGCGGTCAATCTCTCCAAATACGACATCAAGTGTGCCGATAATCGCGGCAACATCAGCAAGCTGATGGCCTTTGCAAATGTGGTCCATTGCGGCCAGGTGCAAATACCCAGGCGCGCGGATTTTTGTTTTGTATGGTTTGTTTGATCCATCCGAAACCAAGAAGACGCCGAATTCGCCCTTGGGTGCTTCGACAGCCACGTAAACCTCGCCTTCGGGAACTTTGAACCCTTCGGTGTACAGTTTGAAATGGTGGATCAATGCTTCCATCGATGTTTTCATATCGCCACGTTTAGGCGGCGTCAGTTTACCACGTGCAAGAACATCGCCAGTGGCGCTTTCCAACTTGGTGATAGCTTGCTGAATAATCTTCAAGCTTTCGCGCATTTCCTGCATGCGGCACAGGTAACGATCATAACAGTCACCATTTTTGCCGACAGGAATGTCGAATTCAAATTCGTCGTAGCATTCATAAGGTTGTGCACGACGCAAATCCCATGGCATGCCTGATCCACGTACCATCACACCAGAGAACCCCCAATCAAGGGCCTCTTGTTCCGTGATGACTGCAATATCAACGTTGCGCTGTTTGAAAATGCGGTTTTCAGTCAACAAGCCGTCGATGTCTGCCAGAACTTCTGGAAATTCCATAGTCCAAGCCATGATATCATCCAATAGATCCTGTGGAAGATCTTGGTGTACACCACCCGGGCGGAAATATGCGGCGTGCAGGCGTGATCCCGACGCGCGCTCATAAAACACCATCAACTTTTCACGTTCCTCAAAGCCCCACAACGGCGGCGTCAATGCGCCAACGTCCAAGGCTTGAGTGGTTACGTTCAAAATGTGGTTTAGGATACGTCCTATTTCACAATACAAAACACGGATCAATGATGCGCGGCGTGGCACTTCAACACCCGTTAGCTTTTCAATTGCCAAACACCATGCGTGTTCTTGGTTCATTGGGGCAACATAATCCAAACGGTCGAAGTACGGCAAGTTTTGCAGATATGTTCTGCTCTCCATCAGCTTTTCTGTACCACGGTGCAGCAGACCGATGTGCGGATCGCAACGTTCGACAATCTCGCCGTCCAGTTCAAGAACCAAACGCAAAACACCGTGGGCCGCAGGATGCTGTGGTCCAAAGTTGATGTTGAAATTACGAATACGCTGCTCGCCAGTTTTGGCGTCGTTGAAGTTTCCGTCAGCCATTATTTCGCCTCACCTTTTTCATCACCTGGCAGGATGTATTCCGCACCCTCCCACGGAGACATGAAATCAAACTGACGATATTCCTGGGTCAGCGACACAGGTTCGTAAACCACGCGCTTTGCCACTTCGTCGTAACGCAACTCTGTGTAACCCGTTGTTGGGAAATCTTTGCGCAATGGGTAACCGCGGAAACCGTAATCCGTCAAGATGCGGCGCAAATCTGGGTGGCCAGAAAACAGCACGCCGTACATGTCGAATACTTCACGTTCAAACCAGTTCGCACCAGGGTGAATTTCGTGGATTGATGGAACGATACCATCTTCGGCCACTTGAGCCTTTAGACGGATACGTGTGTTCGTGTACATCGACAGAAAATGGTAAACCATTTCAAACCGATTTGGGCGTGATGGATAATCCACTGCCGTAATATCAATCAACGTCGAAAACTTCATCGCCGAATTGGATTTCAAAAACTCTACAACCTGCGGTATCTTGTCCAACTTGATATTCAATACCAAATCACCAAAATCGCTAACACCCGACGCAGTTACTGCATCGGGTAATTTTGCGGCGATTGTTTCGCCCAATTCTGTCAAAGCGTCAGACATAAAGACTACCTTACAATCGTGCCGGTGCGGCGCATTTTACGTTGCAGTTGCAAGATGCCATACAGCAATGCTTCTGCAGTTGGGGGACATCCTGGAACATAAATATCTACAGGAACAATACGATCACAACCACGTACAACCGAATATGAATAGTGGTAATAACCGCCACCATTCGCACATGACCCCATAGAGATCACATAACGCGGTTCTGGCATTTGGTCATAAACCTTGCGTAACGCAGGTGCCATTTTGTTCGTCAACGTTCCCGCAACAATCATCAAATCAGACTGGCGTGGGGAGGCGCGTGGCGCAGTACCGAAACGTTCCATGTCATAACGTGGCATCGCGGCGTGCATCATTTCAACAGCGCAACACGCCAAACCAAATGTCATCCAGTGCAACGAACCGGTACGCGCCCAGTTGATAATGTCTTCAGTGCTGGTCAGCAGGAAACCTTTGTCCTGCAACTGGCTATTTAGTTGTGCAGTTGCGACTTCACGATCACCACCTGCGGTGTTGGCGGATGTACTTACTCCCATTCCAACGCTCCTTTTTTCCACTCATAAGCAAAGCCGATTGTTAATACAGCCAAGAAAACCATCATCGACCAGAAACCAAGTTCACCTTGATATTGGAAAGATGTCGCCCAAGGGAACAAAAACGCTACCTCTAGGTCGAAAATAATAAATAAGATGGATACCAAGTAGAATCGGATATCGAATTTCATGCGCGCATCATCAAAGGCGTTAAAGCCACATTCATAAGCGGATGTTTTTTCTGCATCAGGATTTCTGACGGCCAGCAATACAGCGGCTAAAATAAGGACAAGCCCAAGGCCAGCGGCGACGCCCACAAAAACAAGGATGGGCAGATAATTCATAAGCAGCTCTTGCACAGTAGTCCCCTATCAGGTTCGCAGCAAAAAATTTATTCGCCCTTTCCTACCTGTGCGTGTCGTTGGCGTCAACAAACCCTACGCAAAAAACACATCCTTTTTGTCCACCTTTTCACAATATATATAGCGGTTTCATTCTCAGACCGCATCCCATAGGATTTCCGGACACTATATCGCACTCAAACGTAGTAGATAAAAACATGCCCAAAAACGAAACAATGCATAAAAACGCGACACTGCTTTTGGGAATGGGCGCCCAGCGCTGCGGGACAACGTGGTTAGGGACACACCTGCGATCACATCCCGATATTTATATGAGTGCTATCAAAGAAATGCATTTCTTTGTTGATCCAAAGTATCCAAACACTTGGAACCAACAGTTTATGGAAAACCGATTAGCGAAGGCAAAAACGGGTTCAGAAAAACTTGCACGTGCTTTTAGCCAACGGATAAAAATCGGAACCAGCGCAACACACGGCATTGTGGATTATATTAACTTTTTTCAACAGGGATGGGATGAGCAATCGTATTACTGCGAAATAACACCATCCTATATGTTTTTACCCGCCGAAGAGTTGCGCAAAATAAAAACTGCCTTTCCGCACCTAAAGATTATTTTTTTGATGCGTGACCCGATTGCGCGTTTGTGGTCGATGCTACGGTTTAATTATCGCGGCAAGGATGAAGGTCAGATGATCGACTTCGCGGCGAGTTGTTTAAACCATCGCGAATATTCTGCGCGATGCGATTACAGAACAGCGTTAGAAAACCTTGATGCCGTCTTCTACTCAGAACAAGTATTCATAGGTTTTTACGAAGACATGTTCGATGGAGATTTGTTGAATCGACTCTACGCGTTTTTGGGTGTTGATCCAATCGTGGCAAATACTGAACGCCGCCCCAACAGTTCTAAAACGGCACACCTACCCGACGAGCTGGCAAATTATTTTGCCGCCGAACTAATGCCACAGTACAAATACGCACGGTCACGATTCGGCGATAAAGTTCCAGAAGGATGGTTGTTCTAAACGCTCCCGACTTCCTCTTTGATGATCATCGCAATAATCGCGCATTCATCCAATGTCATTGTGAGCGGAATACGCATATCCAACAAACCAGCTAAAATGCGATCTGTATTCGGTAGTTTTTGTGGATCGACATAGCGCCAACTGTCATGACGCGACGTAAAACCAACAGGATTTTCGGCACCAAACCATTTCAATTGAACACCGCGCGCATCACACGCAGCGACGATTGTTTTAATTTGGTCAGCTGTGAATTTTGGCAATAAAAACTGGAATGACGACGCCACAAAATACTCTTTGGCGGGGCGTTCAATAAGTGTCAGGTTTTCGACTTGGTTCAACCCCGCTTCCAATGCACGATAGCGTTCGTTCCAACGTTCGGCTTGCGCTGGCAAATCCGCCAGTTGTGGGCGTAAAATCGCAGCCCGTAAATTATCCATGCGGCCGGAACAATTGGGGGTATCCAGTCGAATATCTTCAAATGTCTCAGGTGGCGCACCTGCCAAATGGCTGGTGTATAACATATACGAACCCGACAACATGGTTGCACGCGCCATAACCTCGGCATCGCCCGTAATTAACAAGCCACCTTCGCCAGAATTGATATGTTTAAATGTCTGCGTTGAATAACACCCAACAACACCAGAACGCCCGCTGGATATTCCATTCCAATTTGCACCCATCGTGTGCGCGCAATCTTCAATCACTTGAACACCCGCAGCATCAGTAATGGCAATCAATGCATCCATATCAACCAGATGACCACGCATGTGTGACAACATCAAAAACTTCGCGCCTGTAAAAGCAATTTTGGCAGATAAATCATTCAAATCCAAAATCAAGTCAGGTGTAATTTCCACAAAAACAGGGCGCCCCCCTGCCCCTTGAATTGCGCCCGGAACAGGCGCCAATGTGAACGCATTGGTCAAAACAGGATCGCCGTGTTGTATACCGCATGCGCGCAAAGCGATGCTTAAAGCATAGCCACCTGACGCAACAGCCAAACAATATTTTGCTCCCTTGAACGCAGCAAATTCTTGTTCCAACAACACCGTTTCCGCAATTTCACCATCAACAGTATTGTAACGATGCAAACGTCCATGCCGCATCACTGCAACTGCGGCATCGATTGCTGCTTCTGGGATTGGTTCTTGTTGCGTAAAGTCACCCGTGAATTTCAAAGCCATTTTTTGCCTCTTTGCATTACTTGTACAGACATAACCCGTTATTTTACCGATTGGGAATAATGCGATCAACCAAATCAGGTAATTGGGAATAATGGTTCAATAATGCCGAAGGTTCCATGCGATTTACTCCATCAGCTTCTGGCCCAAATGAAACCAAAATACACGGTACATCAGCATTTTTTGCCGCATTGCGATCGGTGATCGTGTCGCCAATCAAAACAGCCCTGTCACGATGCCCACCCATTTGATCGATTGTCGTCCACAAATGCTGTGGATCTGGTTTTCGCACAGGCAAAGTATCCGCCCCTAACATCGCCACAAAATGGTCACGTATACCCAAACGCAACAACAACTCTTGTGCCAACCCTTCGGGCTTGTTTGTGCAAACCCCCAACAAATACCCGCGTTGTTTCAACTCTAACAGTGCATCAACAACCCCGTCATACAGCTTTGTGTGGGTGTCAATATTTTCGGCATAATATTGCAAGAGTTTGGGAAATTGCGCATCAATATCGTCTTCGGTAAACGAACCCAATCGACTAAAGCCCAAGCGCAACATCGCGCGACCGCCGCCAAAAGCTGTCAAAGCATCCGTCACAGGATCCAACTGCGCATCGTGGGAAAGCCCAATAAAACAGGCATTCGCGGCCGCAATTAAATCCGCACTGGTATCAGCCAAAGTGCCATCCAAATCAAATACCACGCTTCTCATCACAAATTCTCCGTTTAAAACTGCAATGACATAAAACCGTAACGAAGTGAAAGACTTCTTGAGCATTCGCCCCCTTTTGCTGTTCAAAAGAACACTGTAGAAGAGCCCCGAGCATTGGGAACAAAAGTTATGAATTCAGCCGTTATTATTTTGGCCGCCGGCATGGGCACACGCATGCAATCAGATTTACCAAAGGTATTACACAAGGTTGCTGGTGCTCCGTTGTTGATCCATTCCATGCGCGCGGGCGACGGTATTGACGCACAAAAGACCATAATTGTAGCTGGACACGGCGCGGAATTGGTTGAAAAGGTTGCATTGGATTATAACCCAGACGCACAAATCGTTATTCAATCCGAACAGCTGGGCACAGGTCACGCGGTTGATCAAGCACGCAGCGCCTTGGATGGATTCGATGGTGATGTATTCATTTTATACGGTGATACGCCGTTTATTTCCGCTGACACACTATCGAAAATGGCTGATGCACGTGCAAACGGCGCCAGTGTTGTTGTTTTGGGATTCGATGTGCCCCCCCCATCTGGATATGGTCGTTTGGTCATGGCCGCCGATGGATCACTGGATGCAATCGTCGAATCAAAAGATGCTACTGACGCGCAAAAATCCATCCGTCTTTGTAATTCGGGCGTCATTTGCGCGCCCAGCGCATTGCTGTTTGACTTAATCCGCGAAATTTCCAATGAAAACGCCAGCGGCGAGTATTATCTGACGGATGTCGTCGGATTGGCCCGCAAGCGCGACTTAAAATGCGCCGCTGTGGAATGTTCAGCCCAAGAGGCCATGGGAGTGAATTCACGCGTCGAATTGGCAGTTGCCGAAGGTTATTTCCAACAAAACGCACGCAGAGATGCCATGCTAAATGGCGCAACTTTAACTGCACCTGAAACCGTTTGGTTCGCCTATGACACAGTTATTGGTCGTGATGTGATTATTGAACAAAACGTCATCTTCGGGCCAGATAGTACCATCGAAAGTGGCGCATACATTCGCGCATTCAGTCACATTGAAGGCGCGCATGTTTCAAAAGGTGCGATCGTTGGCCCCTATGCGCGTTTGCGCCCCGGTGCTGAATTGGCAAATGATTCCAAAGTCGGCAATTTCTGCGAAGTTAAAAACACCCAGGTCGGCGAAGGTGCTAAAATCAATCACCTTTCCTATGTCGGCGACGCCACAATTGGCGATGATGCCAATATTGGTGCGGGTACAATCACGTGTAATTACGATGGCGTCTTCAAACATCACACGGAAATTGGCGCACGTGCATTTATTGGATCAAATACCGCACTGGTGGCACCTGTGCGCGTGGGCGATGATGCCATGACAGGATCAGGGTCCATCATCACCAAGGATATCCCTGATGAAGCATTGGGATTGGGGCGTGCACGCCAAGAGAATAAACAAGGTTTGGCCCTTCGTTTAATGAATAAACTAAAGGCTGCGAAAGCGGCCAAGAAAAAGGGTTAAGCGTATGTGTGGTATCGTCGGTGTCTTAGGTAATCACGAAGCAGCGCCAATTCTGATTGATGCGCTGAAACGGCTGGAATACCGCGGTTATGACAGCGCAGGGATTGCGACGGTCAACAATGGCGAATTGGGTCGTCGCCGTGAAATCGGCAAGCTTGTTAACTTGGCTGACAAATTGGTACATGATCCAATCGCTGGCAAAGCAGGTATTGGCCACACGCGTTGGGCCACACACGGCGTTCCATCGGTAAATAATGCACACCCACACAAAGCTGGACAGGTCGCTGTTGTCCACAATGGTATCATTGAAAACTTTAAAGCATTGCGCGATGAATTAAACGCAACGGGTGCGGATTTTCGCAGTGAAACAGATACCGAAACCATTGTGCAATTATGTATGCATTACATGGACAATGGCGCCACACCCGTTGACGCCGCTGAAAAAACCATCGCGCGTCTAGAAGGTGCCTATGCTTTGTGTTTCTTATTTCACGGTCACGATGATCTGTTAATTGCCGCACGCAAAGGGTCTCCATTGGCTATTGGGCATGGTAATGGCGAAATGTTTGTTGGATCAGACGCCATCGCGTTGGCACCAATGACAAATAAAATCACATATCTAGCAGAAGGCGACTGGGCCGTGATTACGCGTAAAACTTTGGAAATTCGCGACGAAAACGGTGAACTCGCCAACCGCGAAATGCGCACATTGGAATTGTCTGCACAAGGCGCTGAAAAAGGCGCGCACAAGCATTTCATGTCCAAAGAAATCGCAGAACAGCCTGTGGTGTTAAGCGAAGCAATCAAACATAATATTAACCGTGAACGCGACCAAATTGTTTTACCCGAAGTCGATTTAGATTTCACCAAGATCAGCCGCATCACGATGGTTGCCTGTGGCACCGCGTATTTGGCATGCAATGTCGCCAAATACTGGTTCGAACAGATTGCCCGTATTCCAGTAGAATTAGACGTCGCATCCGAATTTCGTTACCGCGAACCACCAGTGGACACCGATGGTTTAGCAATCTTTGTTAGCCAATCCGGCGAAACAGCCGACACATTAGCGGCATTACGGTATTGCAATGCAAATCACATGCAAACTTTGGGCATTGTAAATGTAGAAGAATGCACAATCTCGCGCGAAGCATCTGCATCTATGCAAATCCATGCAGGGCCTGAAATCGGTGTAGCGTCGACAAAAGCTTTCACTTGTCAGCTGACTGTGTTGATTTCGTTAGTTATCAAAGCCGCCCGTGAAAAGGGCATAATCGATGCCGCACGCGAAGCGGAAATGATTTCGTCGCTGTTACAGCTGCCGTCATTGATTGTTGATGCCTTGGCCGTTGAGCCCGAAATCAAGGCTGTTGCGTTGGAATTGTCCAAGGCATCTGATGCACTGTTCCTTGGTCGTGGCGCTATGTTCCCATTGGCGTTGGAAGGCGCGTTAAAGTTAAAAGAAATCAGTTATATCCATGCCGAAGGTTACGCCAGTGGCGAGCTGAAGCACGGACCGATTGCATTGGTTGACGAGGAGATGCCAGTGATTGTTTTAGCCCCAAAAGATGATCTGTTTGATAAAACAATTTCCAATATGCAAGAAGTCATGGCCCGTGGCGGACGCGTTTTACTAATCACGGACGCTGATGGTGCGACAGAGGCAGCGGATGGAACTTGGCGCACAATCGTGATGCCCAAGGTGCCCAACATCTTGGCCCCGATCCTGTATGCAATTCCTGCGCAATTATTGGCCTATCATACCGCGGTGCATAAGGGTACAGATGTGGATCAACCACGGAATTTAGCAAAATCCGTTACTGTTGAATAAACTTGCTTCGAACATCCCAAATATTCGATTAATACGTATCTACAAAGGTAGGAAAATTACATGGGCCTAAATTCAGACATTGCTGAAGTGACTGCACAAATGGATAAGATCATTGCTGGCAAACCTGGCAAGTGGTTCGATATATCTGATTACAATCTGAAGATTAAAGATCGTAAGAATATGAAGTCGGTTTATGGATTAATCTATAATATCCTTCATCATGGTGATGAGGGTAAACGGATTATCGACCGTACACCCAAGAAGAACCTTGATTACCTGTATGGGCAATGTGCTGGTCATTTAAACAAATAGAACTTGGTGCCCAAGTATGGGTGCCAAATTAAACGTTTATCCCAAAAGAACGCTTTGAAATCTAGACCCGCGTTACCTTAGCAGCGAAGCATCCTGGCTTTGCATTATGGATATGGATGTAGGCAATTTTAGACGACTGAAACATCGTTTCAAGTGCCGTGCCCAAGGTTGATCCATCAACCACATCCGCCGCGCGCATGAAATGCGTTTCATCAAAACCGCGAAGCGACAGCAAGCGCGACGATAAAACTTTGGGAACTGTATTCGCGGTAGGTGTCGCCTGTTCCACTCCTTTTCGCACAAAGATCGCGTGCGATGCGCGGTATGGCGAGTTTTCAGGTTGGTGCTCGTGATTTATCAACAAAACCGTTTCACCGATGTGAGCGTCTGCAAGGCTGACGCGACATGGCGTGCCCGGGTATTCGGATACGGTTTCCAAATGTGCGCCAGATGCAGACAGTTGGGCAGTATCGTAATCGAAATACTTGGTGAATTGATCATGGTCGAGTGCGTGAATTTGAAATGGCATTGGTGTGTCCCTAGCTTGATTTTTGAATAATTATCAAGGAAAGCAGTTCGCCTCGACCCGTTTCTTGCGCCTTTTGGAATGTGATACGCCTTGTAATAATTTTCGAAATAAAAGGACGGGCAAGGATAATAGTATCCCATCAACATATGCTTGATCCCGCAGCTCTTTAAGTGCAAAAGGCGATCTTCACGGGGCATTATCTAAACTGGATATCGCGCCATAATTAAGTGGCGTTAACGCCTTCCGCGAGGATATTATGATTACTGCGACCCAAGCTCTGGAACAACTGCAAGCACTGGCAAACCCTGAAAAGGCAGAGCAGATGCAGAACTCTTATAAGATCGCCCGTCTTTATTTAGGTGTTTCTAATCCTGAAATCGACACGCTGTACAAGCAGTGGCGAGATGATGTGGAAGGCGAAGCGCGCACTGAATTAGCAGCCGAATTGTGGGACAGCAACATTCACGAGGCACGTATCGCCGCCGCCAAATTGCTGACGCAGGCGCGGATTAATCCTGATGATCATGTGTGGGAAGAAATCACCCGTTGGATCCCTGAATTGGACCATGCTGTGATTGCGGATCAGGCTTGTGGTGCGGGCGCACGTCGTCTGTTGGCACATCCAGAACGCTTGGATCAGGTTGCAACGTGGGTGCAAGATGAAGACATCTGGGTGCGGCGTTCGACGCTGACGATGACGATGCCATGGACCAAGATGAACAACCCAAAGGCTGCCGATTTTGATCAACGCGATCAGATATTGTCGTGGGCCGGTGAATTGGCCGGTGATTCTGAATGGTTGATCCAAAAGGCAGTTTCCATGTGGTTATTAAGCCTGTCCAAACATGACGCGCCGCGTGTGTTGTCGTTTTTGGAAACACATGGTGCGAAAATGAAGCCGTTTGCCATTAATGAAGCCTGCAAATTTTTGTGATCAGGCTTGCGCCATCCAAACAGGAGGCATAGCGTGCCGACATGACTGATGCACCCAAATTAATCGACCCATTCGCACGCGCAATCACATACCTGCGGGTATCTGTGACAGATCGCTGTGATTTCCGCTGTGTTTACTGCATGTCGGAAAATATGAATTTTTTGCCCAAGGCTGAATTACTGACACTGGAAGAGCTGGACCGCATGTGTTCAGCGTTTATTTCGCAAGGCGTTCGCAAGTTGCGCATTACCGGTGGCGAGCCATTGGTGCGTCGTGGAATCATGGATTTTTTCAAATCGATTTCGCGTCACTTGAAAACTGGTGATTTAGAAGAGCTGACGTTGACAACCAACGGGTCACAATTGCGCCGTTTTGCCGACCAATTGGCGGCTGTGGGTGTAAAGCGGATCAATATTTCATTGGATACATTGGACGAGCAGAAATTTGCGGATATCACCCGTTGGGGCCGTTTGGCTCAGGTATTGGATGGTATTGACGCCGCGTTGGACGCAGGTATTCGCGTGAAAATCAACACTGTTGCGCTGAAAGGTTTCAACGAAGTTGAGCTGGAACAATTGGTGGAATGGTGTGCCAGCCGGGACATGGATTTAACGTTTATCGAGGTCATGCCAATGGGCGACATCGGGAACGAAGATCGTTTGGATCAATATTGGCCACTATCCGATTTACGCACGCGTTTGGCAAAAACATGGACGCTGATCGACTCGGATGAACAAACTGGCGGCCCTGCAAGATATGTACGTCTGGAAGAAACCGGTCAAAAGATTGGCTTCATCACTCCATTGACGCATAATTTCTGCGAGAGCTGTAATCGTGTTCGTTTGACCTGTACTGGCGAGTTATATCAGTGCCTTGGCCAAGAAGATCAGGTGGATTTACGCAAAATTCTGCGTGAAAATGCGGATGATGCAGTTTTGGTAAATGCTATTCACGCAGCGATTGCCAAAAAACCCAAAGGCCATGATTTCGATTATTCGCGGCAAGCGGTAGACGGGCAAATGACACGCCACATGAGCCACACAGGCGGTTAAGCAACACTGGCGCGCAATAACCGTTCGCGCGATTCTGGGATTGTATCGATTTCGACACCTGTAAAAACGTGAAGCGTGTTTAAATCGCTATCCACTACGGCATGATCGCTGACCCAGCCCCCCATCGTCAGATATGTGCGTAACAGCGACGGCAACTCCTGTGTCGCACGGCGCAGATCAGGCTTTCGTTGGATTTCGTTAGCGTAGTTTACGGTGTGAGCGGCTTTGACAGCTGGTTGCCACTTCTTTGGCGCTAAATAGCGCAATTTTAAAAGAGCGAATGCCTCTTGGTATGGCGCAATTTCTGTTCCTTGGAAGGATGAACATCCAAACAGCAAACCAACGCCGCTGTCATCCACATATTGGGTAATAAACGCCCAGGCAGCGCGTAAAACATTGGGATCTGTGGTGACGGGATCAATGCAAAATCGTCCGATTTCCATAAGTGGTTTTGAATATCCACGTAGGTTTTCCAAGTCATAGAACTGAGCCGAATAAGACTTGTGAATATCTCGACCAGAATTCAGATGTAAAAATCGAAATGTGCACACCAATTCATCTGTACACATGTCGCGGATTAACACGTGATTGCACAATGCATCAAAATCGTCGCGATCACCTGCCCCATTACCAAATTGAGCCGCGCGCAATTCAAATGCGCCTGCCAACGATGCAAGATCATCTGCCAGTGACACGTTGTATTGGTTTTGTAACATCGGTTTCATTTCATACACTTATACGTCATCCACCTGTCTTAACGCCAAACAATTTGTTATATTCATTTTGTTCTTAAAACTCTGTTCAAAAGGAATCGAATAACATGGCGAAAATTACAAAAACGGATGCGCAATGGCGTGAACAACTATCTGACCTTGCCTACAAAGTCACCCGCAAAGCGGGCACAGAACGTGCCTTTAGTAACGATAATTTCCCGAAGGCCAATGGTATGTTTGAATGCGTTTGCTGTGGTGATCCACTGTTTGATGCGCAGACCAAGTTTGACAGCGGCACAGGTTGGCCGTCGTTTTTTGCCCCCGTCAGTGGTGAAAATGTTACAGAAAAAGTAGACCGAAAACTGTTCATGCGCCGCACAGAAGTTATCTGTTCAAATTGTGACGCACATTTGGGGCATGTATTTCCTGATGGGCCTGCGCCCACTGGATTGCGGTATTGTATGAACGGTGCTGCGTTAAACTTTGTTCCAAAAGAGGGCGGTTAACCGCCCAACAAACCGGCTGGATTAAAGTTACCCAAGCTACCCAATACTTGTTGCAAGAATTTCGGTCCCCTTACGGGGGCCGCAGTTACCCGACGACTGAGCGTGATAACCCGTCCATCTTCGAGCCCAAACTTTTCAATATTCGCAACTTGGTCTTCATCATCAAAAGATACGACCAACATTTGACGTTCAACAACTTTGGGTTCGTAAAATGCATAGTGTTTTACTTTGGTCGAAATATAAAAAATCGCACCATCGTCCATAACGCCAGAACCAATAGGTGATCCAAGAACCTCTTGGACAGTGCTGCGATTATCAACACCAACGACCATTTGTTCCAAATCGGCCTCAGCAGGTAAATACCCGTGATCACGATAAACGGCTGTACAGCCCGAAACAGATAACGCAACAAGCGTTGCCACCGTAAATTTGATAGCGGTAAATTTGAAAGCAGATTTTGACATTCTTGACTTGCGCCCTTAACTGACCCTTGTATTCACATACATTGTGAATGCACGACAATCAAACAACTTGTGCCATTGCACAACATGAAAACAGAGGAATTCGCGAAATGAGCGGGATTTCGAATAAAACAACGCCCAGTAACCCCATCTTGGTTGTTTCTGAATTAACTCAAAACAAACCCCACCGGTTTGATCTTCGCTGGGAAGCCAGTGATCTGTCCGATTATTTGACAGCGATGGATTTGCGTGCCTTGACGAAGTTGTCGATCAAAGGTGAAATTCGCGCCGTAGGTGGTAAAAACTGGCGGCTGACAGCCAAGGTCGGCGCAAGCGCTGTTCAGGCCTGTGTGGTCACCATAGAGGACATAAAGACCCGATTAGATGTAGAGATCGAACGCCGTTACCTTCATGACATCGAAACCTATGAAGCGGAATTGATTGCCGAAGAGGATTTAGACGCCGAAGCAGAGGGCATTCCTGCGGAAATTAGCCTGCTTGACCTTGCGCTTGAAACAGTGACGTTAAATTTGGATGATTTCCCACGCAAAGATGGCGAAGAATTGGAAATTGTTCTGGCGGCGCCCAAAGGTGTCGTTCCATTGACTGACGAAGCTGTGAAGCCGTTCGCGGGATTGGCGGCGTTGAAGGCGAAAATGGAAGAGTGATGTGGGTGTCCGCGTGTGGGCATGGGGGTAAGTGATTGTTTTTATAAAATTAAACAAGAAATTTATAAATTACGTAGATACAATATGAAAAATACGAAATAGCAAAAAATACTAAAGAAACTTTAAAAGAGATAGGTTCTTCAGATTTGTATAGTTTTGGTAATCTTACGGAGTGCCCCCCCGTAGTTAAGATAATCAAAACGATCATTGCTGGAATCGGTAAAACAGGGCCTGAAATTGAGAAAAGCCATATAGAAATTCCAATAATCCAGAATACTGTGCAAATAAAATGATACTTCAAAATAGCCCCCAAGGTAATCATAAAAAACAAGCCTATTTACATTTATTTAAAAAGTACAAGAAATGATATTTTTTATTTTCAACCCTAATTACGCAAAATTAGCTCAATAAAATCTATTGAAACTCACCCAAACCAAATAAACAGTAACTGATGCAACGCAAAACACCATCGAAACTTTGAAGAAAACTGGCTCATCAGGTTTGTACAGCCTAGGGGGGCTAACAGTATGCCCCCCAATATTTAAAATTGATGCCAGGGTAAATGAACCTAAGATAGCAAAGATTTCGGCGTTCGGGCTAATCCAAACTGCGATCCCCAATGCCCAACATATCAAATATATAAAAAATACTTCAAACTTGAAAACCCTGCGTTTGAAAATTTAACAATAACTACACAATATCAGCCAAAATAAGTGATCGCTCCAACGGCGTTAAAGGCGTTAACTAGCTAGCCATACTACAGAGATTACAATATATCATATTCAACATAACAACCATTTGCGATCAACTCAAATAAGATATTTTCTCGACCTATCACACGTCCTTGATTTTGGGTTTATTCACCCCACACATGCAAAAAACTTACACCATTTATTTATTTCGGTTAAGATAAATTAACAGTGTAGGAATTAATTACATTATAGGGCTTGCGAATTCGTACATTTTTTGTATGTTCGCGGCTCTTCATTCAGGTAGAGTCGAAGAGACATATTCATGTCCAAAAGCTCTGCATCGCACAAGGCGTAAGCCTTATAATTCGAGGTAGTGACATGGCTGTCCCTAAAAGTAAAATTACCCGTTCACGTCGTGGCAACCGACGTTCACATGACACATTGATTGCGGACAACCCGAACGAATGTGGCAACTGCGGCGAACTAAAACGCCCACACCACGTTTGTGGTGCTTGTGGTCATTATGATGACCGTCAAGTTATCGCGATCGCTGACGACATCGATCTAGACGACGACGCAGCATAATTATTAGGGACTGATCCAAAATGAGCGATGCCGCCGACCGGATCAGTCCCACCTTCGACACTCTTTCAGAGATTGTTGTTTCCGTTGACGCCATGGGTGGCGACAAGGGATGTTCTGCTGTTGTGGCAGGCATGGTCCAAGTGGCCAATTCAAACCCACGCATTAAATTCATCGTACATGGCGATCAGGCACAACTGGCCCCTTTAGTCGCAAAGCGCAAAATCCTAACTGGTATTTGCGAGATACGTCACACGACCGACGTTATTACCATGGACGACAAGCCAAGCCATGCAATGCGCCATGGCAAGGAAAGCTCTATGTGGAGCACAATCAACGCCGTAAAAACCAAAGAAGCCGCTGTGGCTGTTTCCTGCGGAAATACTGGCGCTTTGATGGCGATATCAATGTTGCGTCTGCGCAAGTTGCCGGGTGTATACCGCCCCGCCATCGCCATTCTTTGGCCATCGCGCAACCCCAGTGGGTTCAACGTTATGTTGGATGTTGGCGCTGATATTCGCGCCGATGCAGCGGATTTGCTGAAATACGCGCTGATGGGTGCATCATATGCACGTAATGGTTTTGGCCTTAAGCGTCCACGTGTTGGTTTGCTGAATGTCGGCACAGAAGAGCATAAGGGCCGTCCTGAACTCAAAGAAGCGCATGAATTGATTTCCGAAACATTTGTTGGCGGTGATTACGAATACGTCGGTTTCGTCGAGGGGAATGATATTCCATCTGACACTGTCGACGTGATCGTCACGGATGGGTTCACTGGCAATATCGCGCTAAAAACGGGCGAAGGCACTGCCAATATGATCGGCACAGCCATGCGAGAGAGCTTTAAGGCGACTTGGCTATCGCGCTTGGGTGCGTTGTTTGCCATTGTTCCGTTAAAACGTTTCAGCCGTCGCATCGACCCCCGTCGTAAAAACGGCGGCGTGTTTTTGGGCCTAAATGGCACCGTTGTGAAATCCCACGGTGGTGCGGATGCAACAGGGATTGCCGCTGCGATCACACTAGCATTTGACTTGGCTGACGAAAGATTTAGCGAAAAATTGGCGCTTCGGGTTGCATCTGCGGGCTTGGGCGGCGAAAGTGACCAAGAAGAAACAAAGATTTGAGATATCCATGATCAGAGCAGTTCCAATCGGTGCGGGCCACTATCTACCCAAAAATGTCGTGACGAATTCCGAACTGGCGAAAACGGTGGATACCAGCGACGACTGGATTGTAACGCGCACAGGCATCCAACAGCGCCACTTTGCGGCGGATGGTGAATATACATCCGATCTGGCAATTGCAGCCGCAAAGGATGCCCTGGAAAACGCGGGCATCGAGGCCAGTGATATCGACAGCATCATTTTGGCGACATCAACACCTGATCAAACATTTCCATCCACAGCAACCAAGGTCCAAGCTGGCCTTGGAATGACATCAGGGTTCGCTTTTGATGTCCAAGCTGTTTGTGCGGGGTTTGCCTTTGCGATGACGACAGCGAATTCCCTGATCGTTGCTGGGCAATCTAAACGCGCATTGGTTATTGGCGCGGAAACATTTTCACGCATTATGGACTGGGAAGATCGCACAACATGTGTGTTGTTTGGCGACGGTGCGGGTGCCGTCATCTTGGAAGCCCAAGAATGCGAAGGTACCCCAAATGATCGCGGCATTTTAGCCTGCGAACTCAGCTCGGACGGGAACTACAACGATCTGTTGTACGTCGACGGCGGCGTATCCAGTACACAAACAACTGGCGTTTTACGCATGCAAGGCCAAGAAGTCTTTAAACACGCAGTGTCAAAACTGGCAGCGGCCGGCGAAACAGCAATGGAACGCGCAGGCGTTACCAGCGATGATGTCGATTGGGTTGTCCCCCATCAAGCCAACCTACGGATCATCAAAAGCACAGCTAAAAAGATGGGTGTACCGATGGAAAAGGTCGTTTTAACTGTCCACAATCACGGCAACACATCGGCGGCATCGATTCCCTTGGCACTGTCAGTTGCTGTTAAATCAGGTCAAATTAAACGCGGAAACCTTGTCCTAACCGAAGCAATTGGTGGTGGATTAGCCTGGGGAGCGGTTGTTTTCCGCTGGTAAAGGTAAAAAAATCCTCTAAATCCTTGTTTTAGTTGACTTGAAGCCCGTTATCAAAATACTTTAACCCAGATTTAGGGAGAATTTTGAATGTCCGATGAAACACTCACACGTATGGACCTAGCGGAAGCTGTGTTCGAAGAAGTTGGACTTTCACGAAATGAATCGGCTGATTTAGTCGAAAGCGTCTTGCAACATATCTCTGATGCGTTGGTCCGAGGCGAGAATGTCAAAATCTCTTCTTTTGGTACGTTTAACATCCGTGATAAAACCGCACGTGTTGGACGCAATCCCAAGACCGGCGAAGAAGTTCCAATCCACCCCCGCCGGGTTCTGTCCTTTCGCCCATCCCACACGATGAAGCACAGAGTCGCCGCGGGCAACAAATAAGCAGGCCAAAAATGGCACGTAAAAAAGCACAGGCATTTCGCACCATCACCGAAGTATCGGATTGGCTAGACACGCCGTCTCATGTTCTTAGGTTCTGGGAGAGCAAATTTCCGCAAATCAAACCTGTCAAACGCGCAGGTGGCAGACGGTATTACCGTCCAGAAGATCTGAAACTTATCGGCGGTATCAAGCATTTGTTGCATGACAAAGGCACGACAATCGCCGCCGTCAAAGATATGATCAAAACGCAAGGCGAAGAAGAGGTTCACAGCTATTCTGCCGAACCTGACTTCCCCGAAAAAGGACGTCGTAAGAAACGCAAGGCGGCAAAAGAAGCCGCATCTGCACCAGTTGAAGAAACACAAGATGACACAACAGCCACGTTCAAGGACAAGGCAGAGACACCCAAAGAGATATTGACCTTGGACACCGAAATATTGCCGACACCACGCGTTGAGCCTTTGATTTTGCAACCGGCTGACGCTGAAAGTGTAAAAGAAGAGCCTTTGAAATTAGACCCCTTATTCGCCAAGACTGCACCGACCGAAGAGCCCGAACAGGCGCAAGAAAGTGCCCGCGAAACCTCTGCGCGCGATGTTATTAGCAACGCTATTTCACGTAACCGTAGCCCAGAAATTGACGACACCCAAAGCGACAGTATCGCAATATCTTTGGACCAACTAAAATCGCGCGCACAAATCGCCAGCGACAAGGTATTGGACATCGAAGATTTGTATTTCCAACTGCAACGGATCAGAAATCGCATGAAACGACGTCTGGAAACGCTGTAAGGGTCTTTTGGCACTTGCACAGGCGTAAATCACAGATATAACAAAATCTTAGTCGGGCTATAGCGCAGTCTGGTAGCGCGTTCGTCTGGGGGACGAGAGGCCGCAGGTTCGAATCCTGCTAGCCCGACCAAACACAGCCCTTATGGGGCAATTACACTGGGGACATCTGCGACATGACAGGCGTATTACCAAGTCAAATGATTGAAACGATGTTGACCAATGGTCAAATCACCGTCACCGATCCCTGCCCCAAAGACCAAGTACAACCTGCCAGTTTAGACCTGCGATTAGGCCGCAAGGCGTATCGTGTACGCGCGTCGTTCCTTGCGGGTGCTGGGAATACTGTGGTTGATCGATTGGCTGATTTTCAGATGCATGAGGTCGATTTGACTGATGGTGCTGTTTTGGAAAAGGGCTGTGTTTATGTGGTGCCTTTGATGGAATCACTGGCCCTGCCCAAGGATGTAAATGCCGTTGCGAATGCCAAATCATCGACGGGGCGTTTGGATTTATTCACGCGTTGTATTGTTGACAATGGCATTGAATTTGATCGTATCGAGGCGGGCTATACAGGGCCGCTTTATGCTGAAATTTCACCGCGTAGTTTTTCCGTTCTTGTTCGTCCGGGCATGCGTCTGAACCAAATTCGTTTCCGCCAAGGTCAGGCCGTTTTGTCTGATGTTGAATTGGCAACAATGCACGATGACATTGGACTGGTTGATGGCACGGCGCAGATTGATCAAGGTTTGGGTTTTTCGGTTGATTTAGATTTGCCAAATGGGTTGGTCGGATATCGTGCAAAACCCCATACAGGATTGATTGATTTAGATAATATTGCCCATTACGACGTCGATGAGTACTGGGAACCGGTATATGCGACAGACAAGCGGATCATTTTAGATCCGGGTGCATTTTATATTTTAGTCAGCCGGGAAGCGGTTCATATTCCGCCAAATTGTGCCGCCGAAATGGCACCTTATTTGGCAATGGTTGGCGAATTTCGTGTCCATTATGCAGGCTTTTTCGACCCCGGATTTGGCAATGCTGATGCTGGCGGAAAAGGATCGCGTGGCGTGTTAGAAGTGCGCTGTCACGAGGCACCGTTTGCGCTGGAACATGGGCAATCGGTGGGGCGTTTGGTGTATGAACGCATGGCAGAAGTACCCGATGTTTTATACGGCGCGGATTTGAAATCGAATTATCAGGGACAGGGTTTGAAACTGTCTAAGCATTTCAAGAAGCCGTAAAATCGTTGTGCACAACCTGTACACAAACCGTGCACCGAAGATTTCAAGAAATGTAAATCATCTGCGCGGAATCAAGGCGAAGCCGCAGCGCATCGTCGGCCTGTAAGCGGCAGCGTATTCGAAGAATGCCCGAGAGCCGTTCGGGTGGGCTGGCAAAGCGCGGCTGTGTATTTACGCAATTCAATCTTTCCAAAGTGCTCAACTAAGAAGATTGAGCGTTCATTCTCTCACAATATTCCTCTACTCTTTTCCAAAACCCGTCCCAGCCGTTCGGTTCTTGATTATCTTTGATGTATTGTTTCCGAGCATCACTAGGAAGTTTATAAAACCATTCCAAAAAATCTATATCATAGCCTTCACCGCCGCCCATTCTCCAACCTATGCTTGGCCAAGGAATGTTGGGGCACGCTTTCCAATGTGGTAGCATCGGTTCCGGATAATTAATGGGTTCCGAAGGATTGTTTAAAACTTCAAGTAGTAACTTTTGAGTTTTCGGCGGCAGATGTTTGAGATCGTCAGGCAAAGTCCGTTGAATTGGCGCCTTCGATTTTTCATCACTTCCCATATTCGCCTCCCTTACTCAAACATATCATCCTGATCATCATCTTCGTTTGTGTCTACATCATCAGACGCGACACCCGGAATTGCACCCGGTGGCGGGCGGTTGTCCAGCAGGCCTGCGTCGCGCAGTTCTTTGATGCCGGGAAGGTCTTTGGTGTTTTCCATACCGAAATGATCCAAGAAGACTTGGGTGACCACGAATGTCACAGGACGGCCCGGTGTCATGCGGCGACGGCCCAGTTTGATCCATTCCAATTCCAACAACATATCGATTGTGCCACTGGACACAGACACGCCGCGAATCTCTTCGATTTCGGAACGTGTTACGGGTTGGTGATAGGCGACGATGGCCAATGTTTCGATGGCGGCGCGTGACAGTTTACGGGTTTCCGTGCTTTCTTTTTGCATGAGATAGCCGAGATCAGCGGCGGTGCGGAATGCATAGCCGTCGCCAACGCGGATTAAATGCACGCCGCGACCTTCGTAACGTTTTTTGACATGTGTTAATGCTTCAGACACGTCACAGCCGTGGGGCAATCGACCTTCGAGTTGTTGTTTGGAAATCGGTTCGGCGGTTGCGAACAAGATTGCCTCTAACATGCGTTCTTGTTCCGCCATTGGGGGTGCTTCGAACAGGGATTGGATCGGGGCTGATTTATCGCTCATGTTATTGCTCTTTTCGTCTGACTTCGATCGGGGCGAAGGTGTCGGTTTGACGTAAATCCATTTTCCCAAGTTTCACCAATTCCAACATTGCCGCAAATGTGGATGCGGTCGCAGAACGGCGTAGTTTTGGGTCTTTTTCCCAGCCATCGGGCAGGAATTGTTGTAATGATCCCCATTCGATCGCATGGCCGATCAGGCCTTTCATACGATCAAGGGCCTGTTCCATTGTGAAAATTTTATCGCGCTCTTCCATGTGAAGGGGTTTGAAATTTTCCTTGGTGCGCAGGCGTGCATAAGCCTGCATCAAATCCAAAACAGTGGCCTTGTAGGTGATATTGCGTTTCAATGTCACGTCTTCGGGGATGCCACGGGCGAAAAAATCGCGCCCTAGCTGATCGCGTGCCATCAATTTGGCGGCTGATCTGCGCATTGCTTCGAGACGTTCCAATTGGAACGCAAGATGTGCGGCCAACTCTTCGCCAGATGGGCCATCTTGTGTGGGGTCTTGGGGTAACAGCAAGCGTGATTTGATGAATGCCAGCCATGCCGCCATCACCAAGTAATCAGCGGCGAGTTCCAGACGAATACGTTTGGCCTCTTCCACGAAGACCAGATATTGGCGTGCGAGTTGTAAGACGGATATCTTGCGCATGTCCACTTTTTGCGTGCGGGCAAGTGTTAAGAGCACATCCAATGGGCCTTCAAAGCCTTCGACATCAATGACGAGGCTTTCGGCAGCGACGCGTTGTTCAACGCTGATTTGTGATGTGTCGTTTGATTCCATAATCTGCGCATATTGCGCGAAACGACGGATTACAGCAAGGAAGCAAACAGTTTATCTGCGCCGTCAGCGTCAAAAGGTTCCGGCGCTTGGCGCATGTTTTCAGCCCGTGTTGCGCGGGTCATTGCATTGTCCGTTAGCGCAGGGACGGATGTCATGATTTGCGCCATTTCATCCATGTCACCGTTGCAATGTAAAACCACATCGCATCCAGCATCCAAGGACGCCGTTGCGCGTTCGGCAAACGTGCCTTTGAGTGCCTTCATCGACAGATCGTCGGTCATCAACAGGCCATCAAAGCCGATTAAATTGCGGATAATATCGATCATTGTTGGTGAAACCGTGGCGCATGCATTTGCATCCAGCGCGGTGTAAACGATATGCGCGGTCATCGCCATTGGCAGGTCAGACAGGCGGCGAAATGGTTCGAAATCAATGGTGTTTAGCGTGTCGGCATCAGTGTCGACCACAGGCAGTTCAAAGTGGCTGTCAGCGGATCCACGACCATGGCCTGGGATGTGTTTGATGATGGGCAGGACGCCGCCTGCCAGTAAGCCCTGTGCACATGCGCGACCCATTTCAGCGACGGTGTCGGCTGTGGTGCCATAACAGCGATTTGTGATGATGTCATGGGCGTCTGGTGTTGGAACATCGAGCATTGGCGCGCAGTTCACATCGATTCCAAGGGCATGTAATTCATGCGCAATCAGGCGATAACGCAGAACCATTGCTTGGCGTGCATTTTCTGGTGCGACGCAGGCCATTTGTTCCAGTGGTGGTAACCATTCGCGCCAATGGGGGGCACGCAGACGCGCGACGCGTCCGCCTTCTTGGTCGATCAAGATTGGGGCGTTGCGGCCCACAGATGCACGTAAGTCTGCGCAGAGTTTTTTGATTTGTGCAGGGGTTTCCAGATTACGCGCGAACAGAATGAATGCCCATGGTTTGGCATCTGCGAAGAATGCTGTTTCTGCGGTGGACAGCGTTGTTCCGGCACAGCCAAAGATCGCGGCATTCGCAGTCATTAGCGAACCGTCACTGGGATGCAATCCGTGCCACGTGCCTTAAGCGCCGTGCAGAAATTCTTGGCTTCTGTTTTATTGGCAAAGCCTTGGACGCGAAGGCGGTAGAACGTTTTTCCGTTCTTTTTGGCCTTTTGGATCAGGGATTTTTTGTCACCTAACAAATCCTTGTGGCGTGCCGACAGGTTTTTCCATTGTACTGTGGCAACAGCGTCCGCATCAAATGCGCCGAGTTGTACCAGTGCTGTGCCAGCGGGCAGTTTTGATGGTGCTTTAGTCGATGCCGCTTTGGTTGGTGCGGTGAGGCGTAAACCTTTGGGGCGTTTTGTCGGACGTAAAATAGTTGGTTTCAACGATGGGGTTGATGCCTGATCCGTTGCTTCGCTTGATTTTGGCGTTGTGACGGCATCCGTTGTTAGAGGTTTGGATGCATTATCTATCACCTGATCACCATTGGCAGAAACAGAAATTGGCTTCAGATCGGCGTCTTTTAAGATTGGTGCTTGGTCTGGTTCTGCAACAACCAGTGACGTTTTTTGAACCTTTAATCCTGCCACATCTTCGGGTTGAAATGGGCGTGGGCGTGGGGCCAGATATACTTTGTCTGCGGGTTTTGATGCGCCACCGGCGGCTTGCACTTCGTTCACGGACAAACCTTGGAAGCTGGCTTGTTCGCCACCTGGGTCTGCTGGTGCAACGCGTGCGGGGCCTTGGGCCTTTTTGATGACGGGAATGTCGTTTGGATCCATTTGGGACAATGATACGCCCCAATAGATTACGCCTGCGAATGCAGCTAGCGACGTCAAAGACGCCAATGTGTTCAGGAACCTGCTCATGGTCTCTCCGATTTGGGGTCTTTGCCCCTGCCCTTTATGGGCTTATAGCGGTTGTTTAGCTCAGTTTAGCGCATTTCGTCAATTGGTGTGACGCCCAGAATACCAAGTCCGGCTGCAAGTGTTGCTTTTACCGCGCTAATCAATGCCAGCTTTTGTGCGGTTATCGTTGCGTCGTCTTGTAAAAAGCGAACTTGTTCTGCCTCTTTGCCTAGGTTCCACAAGGCGTGGAAATCACCAGATAGTTCATACAGATAAAACGCAATACGGTGTGGTTCATTGTGCTTGGCCGCCAATTCCAGCAAACGTGGCCATTCGGCCAGCTTTTTGACCAATGTCATTTCACCGTCATGTGCAAGCGACGTCAAATCGCTGGCGTTTGCGGCAACACCCGCATCCACCGCTTTGCGCAGAACTGAGTTAATCCGCGCATGTGCGTATTGAACGTAAAAGACGGGATTATCTTTGGATTGCTCTTTGACCTTGGCCAAATCGAAATCCAATGGTGCATCGTTTTTACGGGTCAGCATCACAAAACGCGTTACATCCGGACCAACCTGATCCACAAGATCACGCAGAGTTACAAATGTACCCGCGCGTTTTGACATTTTGAATGGTTCGCCGTCTTTGTATAGTTTTACCAACTGGGTCAGTTTAATATCCAACGGAACACGACCATCAGAAAGCGCCGAAACAGCCGCTTTCATCCGTTTTACATAGCCACCGTGATCTGCGCCAAAAACATCAATCAATTGATCAAAGCCGCGTTGAACTTTGTCAAAATGATATGCGATGTCGGGTGCAAAGTAAGTCCATCCACCGTCTGATTTTTTCACAGGGCGATCAAGATCATCACCATGGTCAGTGGATTTAAACAAGGTTTGTTCGCGTGGCTCCCAGTCCTCAGGCTCTTTGCCTTTGGGTGGAGCGAGGACGCCTTCGTAGATGAGGCCCTTGGCATCCAAATCTTTGATTGCGCTTTCGATCAGGCCAGTTCCGTACAGTGATTTTTCGCTGAAAAACTTATCCATTTTGATGCCAAGTAATGCCAAATCACCACGGATCAAATCCATCATTTGTTCCGTTGCGAACAGGCGTAAATCAGCCAGCCAATCGCCTTCGGGTTTGCCAACCAAACTGTCGCCATATTTCTCTTTTAGCGCGATGCCAACATCAACCAGATAGTCACCAGGGTAAGTTCCGTCAACGAATTCAACCTGTTGGCCGTTCGCTTCGAGGTAGCGCAGGTATGCAGAGCGGGCCAAAACATCAACCTGTGCGCCGCCGTCATTGATATAATATTCGCGCGTCACATTGTAGCCCGCGAAATCCAAAAGGCTGGCCAAAGCATCGCCAAAAACTGCGCCGCGTGTGTGGCCGACGTGCAATGGACCCGTTGGATTGGCAGAAACATATTCAACGTTTACTTTCAGACCAGCGCCCATGTTTGAACGCCCAAAGTCAGCACCAGCATCCAAGGCAACAGGCACAATGCCGTGCCATAAATTTGGATCTAAGCGCAGGTTTAAAAAACCAGGTCCTGCAACATCCGCAGACACCACACGTGCATCAGCAATCAATAATTCGGCCAGACCTTCGGCAATTGCGCGTGGATTGGCACGTGCAGGCTTTGCCAAAACCATCGCCGCATTCGTTGCCATGTCACCGTGCAATGCATCGCGTGGTGGTTCCACTGCGACGTTTGCGAAATCCAGATCAGCTGGCAATGTGCCTGCTGATTGCATCGTTTCAAGAGATGATAGAACAAAGGTTCTGATGTCAGCGAATAAGTTCATTGATCTGTCCAAAATTGATTGTGCGCGATTTAACATATGCGAGCGTCAGGTGCCAGAGTGGAGTTCAGCAAAACGTTTTTCCGCGTAACCATCTGTCATCCCTGCAAGGTAGTCCGAAATCAGGCCTGCGCGTTTTAATTCGTTGCCTTTTGATGACCACTGCTTTGGTAATAAAGTGGCGTCGTTCATAAAGGTGTCAAACAACCCATTCACCACCTGTTCAGCGCGATCGCGCATCAGATTTACGCGATCCGAACGATACATATTTTCGAACAGAAACGCACGGATTTCACGCAGGTCTGCGAATAATGTTGGCGAAAACCGTATGACTGATGCGGACAAATCGCGGATATCTTGGGCCGATTTTGCGCCGCTGTTATTGATCAAGTTGGTCGACGTTGTAATCACATCTTCGACCATGACACCAAACACGCGACGCAATGCTTCGTGACGGCGGCGGTTGGGATCAATGTTTGGGTATTTTTTATCCACGGCGGCGAAACATGCACCAACAATTGGAAGGTCAGTGATATCGGTTTCCTTGAACAACCCCGCACGCAGGCCGTCATCCAGATCGTGATTGTTGTATGCGATGTCGTCCGAAATTGCGGCGACTTGGGCTTCGGCGCTGGCGTGGGTATGAAGTTCCAAATCGTGCATTGCCGCATAGTTTGATAATGCGTTTGGTAAATCCCCCACGACTGGCCCGTTGTGTTTGGCGATCCCTTCCAGCGTTTCCCAAGTCAGGTTTAGCCCATCAAATTCGGCGTAATGGCGTTCCAGTGATGTAACAATTTTGATCGCCTGTGCATTGTGATCAAAGCCGCCGAATGGGGCCATTTTGGCAGCAAGTGCGTCTTCGCCAACGTGACCAAAGGGTGTGTGGCCCAGATCGTGAGCCAAGGCCACTGCCTCGGTCAGTTCGGAATTTAGGTTTAGGGTTTTTGCAATTGTACGCGCCACCTGCCCCACTTCTATTGTGTGGGTCAGTCGGGTGCGAAAATGATCGCCTTCGTGGGCGACGAAAACTTGGGTTTTGTGTTTGAGCCGGCGAAAGGCGGTGGAGTGGATGATCCGATCGCGATCGCGTTGAAATGCGGTGCGATACGCGCTTTCGTTTTCGGGAAAGAGGCGTCCGCGGGTCTGTTTTGGGTCGCTCGCCAGATTACTGTCCATTATGTGATCGCCTTTGTATTGTGCTGGGTCTATTGCCCGCTTATATTGGGGTTGTATCCCATTTATGAAAGTGGCGAAAGATGGACCTTTCTTTACCCCCAAGTGTGACTGAGCGTGCCTTTGATCGTTTAGCCGAAATCAATGACGGTGCTGATGGCATGCAGGCATTACGCATTGCTGTTGAAGGCGGCGGGTGTTCGGGATTTCAGTATGAAATCAAGCTGGAAGAGCAACCAGATGGCGACGATTTGGTGTTGGAAAAAGATGGCCAAAAGGTTTTAATCGACAAAGTGTCCCTGCCATTTTTGGCAAATGCAGTTATCGATTTTTCTGATGAATTGATTGGTGCGCGTTTCGTTATTGAGAACCCAAATGCCACATCCAGTTGTGGATGCGGCACCAGTTTTTCGGTTTAGTTAAACACGTTTACTGCCAGCTTCGCGGAAAAATGCAGTGACTTCGTCGGTCAAAAACCCCTTACCGTATGCGATTTGTGGCAGTTCGAAGGCTGACCCACAGTTTACTTCGACAACAACGGGGCCATTTTCCGTGATCGCGATATCAGTCGATCCGTATTTGATTTCATGATGCATGAGGGCGACTGTTTCATTCAGGGCCTTTATGTCATTCCAAAAGGGCAAATTCTGCCCAATCAGATTGTGATCCGTATTGGGAATGCTGTCCAAATTTTCGTAACCCATATCGGTTTTTCCAACCAAAGTTAAAATTTCACCCGTATCCACATCCAAGGCACAGACCAGGTTGTCGCTGCGCCAAAAGTTATCTGCGATACTGGTACCCAACGGTAATTTCAAAACGGCAAAGGGATTAAAAACGCCGTCATCGTTGACCATATTGATCAGGCGCACTGTTGCAGTGGCATCGGTAATTCCGTCAAAAAAGCTGTGAGGTTTTATCAGTTTTTGAAGAACAAATGCGCCGGTTGAAATGTAGATATCAAAGAAATCGCTGTATGAAACCGCATCACCGCCACGAATTTGGATCAATTCTGCATCGGCACTCTCGATTACAAACGCACCCGCGCTCCACATGCTGCGCTGGCTTTTGGCGAAAAACTGGCCTGAATTTTTACTTAAAAACGCTTTGAGTGCTGCGGCATCGTTGATCACAGTCGTTTTTGGGTAAAGTCGCGCCGAACGGTCAATGATAGCAACTGTTTCTGGCACGGGGATATCGCAGGCTTCTAGGAATGTGCCACTCAGCCATTTATCTTCGGTCACGGCCCACCATTCGCGACTGGTTGTGTCGTCGAAGATCGGCCAATGAATGAATGCAGAAATGAAACGTTCACGTTCATCATCTGTGAATTTCGTGCGATCATACAGGCCATATCGCAAATATTCAGCAAGTCGCAATTTGCCACGGCCACGTTTTAACTTGGCGTGATCTATGGTGATTTTTATTGGGTTGATCCCTGACGACTTGGCCGCATTCGCAAGCATTTCTGTGCTTGGCATATCTTTGGCTTGGTTGATGGTTTCAATATCTTGTTGGAATGCGGTTTTTACGGATTGCGTCATCAATGCCTCTGATCTGTTTTGGCAGATTAAAGTACGAAATGCGCATTGGTTCAATCTTTTCTTATTGAACGTTGGCAACTCTTTTCAGTTCGATTTCTGGTTTCCGACTTAAATTCAGCATTTCATATGAAAATGCTTCTTGATTTGCCGTGGACAGTTTTTCGGGGAAATCATGTGCGTCCAAACGTTCATAGCAGAATTGATCAACTAACGGCCAGTCTAGCAGATCATTGATGGCCTGCACGGTTGGTGCCGTCAGGCGATTTCGCCATTCTTCATTGCCATAGTATTTTTGCAATACTGACAGCGGTTTTCCATGATTTTTCGTGGATTCATTTATTGGATCGGGTGCAACCGAGGCCCCAAATGCGTGCAGTGTTGTTGATAAACTGACTGAGGGGTTTTCGACGAAATCTTCGAACCGAACATATGCATATTGCCCACCTGATAATTCTGCTTGGTCGGCGAAATCCGCATAAGCACGTAATTTATTGTTCCATAGATCCATCACGGATCGCAGAATAATCCCAGTGTTGTCACGGCGTTCAGTCAACCATGGACGTTTGACAAAAGTCAAAAAGTCATCCGTGCGACGCGCCTTCATGTGATAAGGCTTACATGCCATCGACAGCGCCCATGAATACGGATTGCGCACGCAGAAAACCGTTTTTATGTTTTGCACAGCGAAAGCATCATCCCATTCGGGTGCCGCGTGTTTCCACATCGCCAAAGGCGCGTTGTGATGTGCCACGTTATCGCGCAGAGCATCCATATAAACCTTGCGCCAATCATCCTGAATATACAGGTTGATTGAGGCGACCAGGTTGGCCCATTCCACATTGCCCAATTCATCGGGGCGTTTGGAATTTAACAACGTGACGCCATCCGTTGCGCGCAGCATTTGTTTCACCGCGCGGGTCGCCGTGTTGCGTTCGCCAAAAATTTTTACTTTCAATTCCATGCGTTAATCTTTGCGTCAATTTGGTTAACGCATTCCTAACTTGCACAGGGACAGTTGGGGGCTATAGGGTGTGGCAATGACAAAGGATATGCCCCATGAAAATCGCTAGCTACAACATCAATGGGATCAAAGCCCGTCTGCCCGCACTGCTTGATTGGTTGCGCGAAGCTGAACCTGATGTGGCGATGTTACAAGAGATCAAATCCATGGACGAACTGTTCCCACGCGAAGAGATCGAAGCGCTGGGATATGAGGTGCATACCCATGGCATGAAGAGTTTTAACGGTGTTGCGATGCTGTCCAAACTGCCGCTAGAGGATGTTATGCGTGGGTTGCCCGGCGATGATGAGGATATTCAAACCCGTTATATCGAGGCGACTGTGATCGGTGAAAAAGGTGCGGTGCGATTGTGTAACCTGTATCTGCCCAACGGCAATCCAGTACCGGGGCCGAAATATGATTACAAACTGGCGTGGATGGCACGTTTGTATGATCGCGCTGTTGAATTAATGGCCGCAGAAGAGCCGTTTTTGATGGCGGGGGATTACAATATCATCCCGCAGGTCGAAGATTGCTGGGATACGGCCCCGTGGTTAGAGGATGCTGCGTATTTACCAGAGAGCCGTGCGGCGTATCGCAAGATTTTGAACCTTGGGTTTACCGACGCGTTTCGCGCGCGCAATACGGCGGCGATGAATTATACGTTTTGGGATTATCAGGCGGGTGCGTGGAATAAAAACAATGGCATTCGCATCGACCATTTTCTGTTGTCACCTTCGTGCGCGGATATGCTGGTAGATTGTCAGGCAGATCGCGAGTGTCGTGCCAAAGAAAAGCCATCGGATCACATCCCCATATGGGTGGCGCTCGATATTTAGAAAAACAAACAGTGCGAGCTGCACCGCAATCTGTATGACAACGTGAACAAGAAACTGTTTTATAATTCCAATTTTAAATGGTGTTTGTGTAATTGGATTATATTTGTAAATCCAATCAAAGCGACCCTCAAGCGACTTTGGTGCGACTTTTGACATGCCTTTAAGTGCTGTTTGTACGATGATACGCAATATAGGGTTTGATTGGTGGAATATTCGCCCATTACTTGACGCAATTGATTGAACAGATGTCGCGCGGATTTTGCGGATTGCTTCGTAACGAGCGAGGCCATGCTTAAAACTCCATGCCTCATCCAGCGCACGAGCCAATACAGACGCATCCTCTAATGCCATACAAGCACCTTGCGCCATAAACGGAAACATCGGATGGGCGGCATCTCCCAGCAATGCCACATGCGCACGCCACCATGTTTGCAGCGGCGGATGGCCGTACAATCCCCAAACGCGTACATTCTTAACTTGGCTTAGGATATCCTGCGCCTCGCCACCAAATTCGGCGAAGGCGGCACGCAGGTTTTCAGGTGTGTCGGTCGTTTGCCAATCTTGTGGCGCGGCTAATTTGCGTTCCTGTACCGCCACGATGTTGATCATTTTGCCCCCACGCAGTGGGTATGTGACAAGATGTTTTCTGCGTCCCATGTAAACCGTGGTTTTTGCATCGGGGTTGTCGGCGGGGATTGTGGCGCGCCATGCGACTTGGCCTGTGAATTTGGCTGAGCCTGCTTCGAACCAATCTTGGCGGGTTTGGGAATTTACACCGTCGGCGGCGATGATCGCATCAAAGAATTGCGTGGTTTTACCCACGCGAATTTCGGGGCGTTCCACAAAGGCGTCAACGATTTCGGCTTTCGCGTTCAGTTGGATCGTTACGCCGAGCTTTTCCGCACGCGCAACCAACGCCGCCATTAAATCGGCGCGGTGCAATTGCAGGTATGGGTAATCTGGATTTTGGTTCTGACGGATGCGGGCAACGAAACGGCCCGCCTTGTAATCGCGCAATTCAATTGCTTGGGGTCGGCTGGCGGGGCCTGCGTGTTCTGGATCAACGCCCAGCTCTGTCAGCACGGCCAATCCGTTGGCGCTGATCTGAATACCTGCGCCGACTTCGGCCAATTTTGGGGCCTGTTCGAAAACAGTCACTCGACCACCCAATTGCGCAATCGCAATCGCCGTGGCCATGCCGCCAATGCCGCCGCCGATAATTCCGAAATCTTTGCCTGTTACTGACATAGTACCTCAAATAAAAACACCGCGAGGGATGCTCGCGGTGTAAATGTGTTCGTTATGCGTGGCCGCGTCAATCGTCGCGGTGCACTTTTTCCTTACGCTCGTGACGCTCTTGTGCTTCCAATGACAGATTTGCCGTTGGACGCGCTTCGAGACGTTTTAGCGAAATTGGCTCGCCAGTTGCATCACACCAACCGTATGATCCATCTTCGATACGGCGTAATGCGCTGTCGATTTTGGACACCAGTTTACGTTCGCGATCACGTGTGCGCAATTCAAGTGCGCGATCTGTTTCTTCGGATGCACGATCTGCAACATCAGGGATGTTGCGTGTGCCTTCTTGCATGCCTTCGATCGTGTCACGTCCATCGGACATGATTGATGTTTTCCAATCCAGCAATTTCTTTTGGAAATATTCGACCTGACGGTCATTCATAAACTCTTCGTCTTCAGAGGGACGGTATTCAGAATCCAGCATTTTATCCACCTTCATTTTCAAACCTATTTTTAGCCGTGTAGCCCATTGTTAGGGCGGGGGTAGCGCAGATTTCGGTCGTTGTCACCCCTTACTTCTATGACCTTGCTGGATTCAGCCTAAAACCCTAGGGTTAACCATAAAACCCGACAATTTTCACGGAATTGTGTAGATTAATGAGACTTATAAAGGATTGAATTAATGGAATTACAACTGAAACCCGCAACACCAGCGTTGGAGCAAGATTGGCGCG
>Ga0209532_1000239_pt1 | contig 48396 bp, 41 predicted proteins | sample COG_02_FD_184746 | JGI IMG/M metagenome (GOLD analysis project Ga0209532, IMG submission 184746) | Pelagic Microbial community sample from North Sea - COGITO 998_met_02 (SPAdes) (version 2) | ecosystem: Environmental > Aquatic > Marine > Neritic zone/Coastal water | place: Helgoland, sampling... | reverse complement strand
CATCAAAACTTAATCAAACCAAAGAAATTCTTTTTGAAAACATTTCCGTAAATTATTTTGTAGCAAACACCAGAACCTATCAAGCATCTATTTTTAAATCTTTTTTAATGTCGGATTTTGTAGACCTCAAGTCAAAAGTTAAATTAGTTTTATTTAAAGAAAATAAATCAAGAAATGAATTCATAATTCCAATTATTATTGTGCTGGTAATACTAATATTAAATACATTTTATAAAAGCTACAAAAAAGGAAAAGATATTACAATTCAAAAGCTTTATAGTTTTGAAGAGGGAATTTTAAAATTTAAAAATAAAGAAATTGCAATAGATGAAAACTCAAAAATGATTCTAGAGTTATTAAGTTCAAATGATCTGGTTTCTAGTAACGATGTAGTAGCACTATTAGTTGAAAATGGAATGTCTATGGATTACGCTTCAAAAATAAAAAATAAAACCATTGAAAGACTTAATGAAAAATTTGAATTCATTACTGGCTCAACTGAAAATTTTATTCAAACACTCAAGAGTAAAGAAGACAAAAGGATTCAAGTTATTCAATTAATAAAAGAGTAGTTATTTCCTTTTAATTATCTCAAATACAGCAAACCAGATTAGATTAATTATTACAAAAGCAGAAGTCAATTCTACAGAATTAAATAAGGGTTCAAGAAGAAATATAATAGATAGATTAAGAAAATTTATCATACACAGAAGTAAACTTGTTTTTACATGCGAAAAACCCTTGTCAATAAAAATATGATGGATATGATTTCTATCGGCTGCAAATGGAGACTTTCTTTTTAAGACTCTAACAAACATCACCCTAATTGTATCTAAAACTGGAACATTTATAATAGCAACAGCTAATACAGGAAGGTTTTCGTTTTTAGTTGAGAAAAAATTATAATAACCATCATATTCTATGAAATTAATACGAATTACTAAAAAATAAGCGATCCAAAAACCAAGAAAAAGAGATCCTGCATCACCAACAAATAATTTTTTTGTTTTAGATAAATTATATCTTAAAAAAACAGACAATGAAGCTATTATTAAAAGACAAATTAAAGCATAGGTTGTATCACCGCCGTTAATATGAATTAATCCAAATAAAGCACAGACTAAAGAGCAGAAAATAGCAAGGTAAGTATCTATACCATCCATTAAATTTATTGCATTTATAACCGCTAAATAAACAAAGCCTGTAAAAGCTAAGCCTAACCAATAGGGAATTTCATAGATACCTAAAAAACCATGTAAATTGATAATAATATTATCATTTAGTGTAGCTGTGTTAATATTCATTCCAATTATAAAAGTCAATATGATGTACTTGTGAAATGCTGATATTTCCATGAAATCATCATAAAAACCTAAAATAGCCACAAGCACGGAAGATGTAATTACAATACTAATAGAATTAAAGTCGAATATAGAAATGGTGTCCAAAACAATATCTGCAACTAATAAAACAAAAGCAAGTAAAATACCAGACCCAGTGTAAACCTGGCCAGAGTGGGAAGACCTATCATTATATCCTTTATATAAATTATATTTCTTAGCTACAATAATGTATCTTTTAAATAGAAAACTAGATAAAAAAAGAGCAAATAATAAAATTATTAATCCGTATATAAAATATTCATTCATTTCTTGTGAGTTATTAATCAAATTTAGTAAATAAAATTTTGTTATAATGATAGACATTGTAAAAACCACTATTAATCTATCTATTTAAACTGATGAATATGTGTGTTTTTTCATAATTAACTATCTTTACAAAAAAAATAATAAACATGAGGTTAATTTATATTTTTATTTTATTTAGTTTTTTCGGGTTTTCACAGACCAATGAAGTTTTAATTAATCAAGCTCTTCAGACAGCCGAATCTCAAAATATCACAACTCAAGCTCAAGCAATTCAGGCACTAGCAGCAAGCGGTATGACGGAAACTCAAGCTAGACAATTAGCTGCTCAAAGGGGAATTAGTTACGATGAGCTATTAAATGATTATTTCACTGATGAAATTAATATAGAATCCATTGCGGACCCTGACACTTCAATTCTTGAAGAGGCATCGATTTCGGATGTGAAAGAGTTAATTGAAGAAATTGACAACGTCAATGAAGCTTTAGACAAAACTGAAGAGCAAGTTTATTTTGGATATAATATTTTTGAAAATAACCCTTATCTAAATAAAGAATACTTACTTGGTAATATTGATGAAGGATATCTTATTGCACCAGGTGATGAACTTAGAATAATGACTTATGGTGATAACTCTTTTGAACAAAATGTTACTGTTGATAGAAATGGAAACATCAATATTGATGGATATGGCCTATTTTTTGCCTCAGGAAATTCTTTCAAAACATTAAAATCAAGATTAAAGCTCTTTTTAGGTAAATATCTTTCTGGACTAGTCAGTACTCCTGAAAAAACCTTTATGGATGTTTCTTTAACACAGCTTAGACCTGTAAAAGTGGTTGTACTGGGTCAAGTTAATGCTCCAGGGCCTCACATACTAAACACCTCAGGTTCAGCCTTGTCTGCATTGTATGCAGCTGGAGGGGTAAAAACAAGTGGAACGCTAAGAGAAATTAAAATTTATAGAAACAATAAATTATTTAAAACTATAGATCTTTATGACTATATAACTAAAGGTCAACTTAAGGAAGATGTTAGACTTACCAATAATGATATTGTTTTTGTGGATACAAGAAAAAATAGAATTTCAATAGATGGCGAAATTTATAACTCCGCTATTTATGAATTAACCAAAAACGAAAGCTTAGATAATTTAATTGATTACTCAGGTGGATTACCAGCTACTGCACAAACCACAAAAGTAAATATAAGCAGAATTACTCCAGCAGATAAGAGAACCAGTGAAATTGTAGCAGATAGGGAGTTAATCACTATAAACTATCAAGAAAGATTAAGGTCAAGTAATAAAATAACTCTTTTAGATGGAGATAAAATTACGTTTTTTCCAATTTTAGATTTAGAACTAAACAAAGTAACTATTTCAGGCCATGTATATGAACCTGGAGATTACTCTTTAAGTACTTATAAAAATCTAAGATCTCTGATTTTAAATGCAGCAAAAGGGGTAAAACCAGAAGTTTATCTTGACAAAGTTGATGTAACAAGTCTCATTAATGGACTTCAAGGAACTCAATTATTAAATAGCTATAATTTATCAGATATAATCTCAGGAAAGAAAGATGTAGTATTAAAAGATTTAGATGAGGTTAGAATATATAGTAATTTAGAGATTGAAGGGGATAAAACAGTCTCTATAAGTGGTTATGGAATTATCCAAGATGTAAAAAATGACTCAATAGATAGTGTTTTAAATATAGCAAAAACTATAAAGTGGAAAGAAAATATGAATGTTTATGATCTTATTTTTAGTTCAACTGAAATAAACAATCCAGAATTTCTAGCTGATTTATTAAAGTCTAGAATTGATATTAAGAGATACAATAATGAAATTGGTAATTATAGTACTTTAAAATTTGAATTTAACAATGTAGAAGAATTAAAATCTACTCTACTTTACCCAAGAGACAATGTTAAATTATTTAGTACAAGTACAACAAAAAATATCGATAAAAAAGTTGGAATGTATGGTCTTATTAAAAATCCAGATATGTATGATCTTGACGAAAACATGTATGTTGAAGATCTAATTTTACTTTCTGGTGGATTTTTAATAAGTTCTGACCAAAATGATTTGATAGTTAACAGGCCTGAGTTAAATCCTTTAGATGAAAGAATTGTTAGAAAATTTAATTTAAAAATCGATAAAGATTACTTATTAGGTCTTAAAGATAAACCTGACAATGGTTTTATTCTTGAAGATAAAGATATTGTAGTCGTAAAAGAAATACTAGGCTACCAAGAAGTTGTAAGAATTGATTTATTTGGAGAAGTTAATTTTCCACAGAGTGTAGTTACAGAATTTAAAAGTACAAGTTTAGGTGATTTATTAAACTACGCAGGGGGTCTTACTGAATATGCAAATCTAGATGCTTCTTTTTTAGAAAGAGATGGAAAAATAATTAATTATAATTTTAAAGAATTTAGTTCAGAACAAATATTTGAAGATGGTGATAAATTATATATTGCATCCAACAAAGGAATTGTCTCTACAACTGGGGCTGTAGGAAATGAATCTACTTTTATTTGGAAAAAAGGAATTAGCGCTAAAAAATATATTAATAATTCTGGAGGAAAAACAAAAAAAATCGCAGGGAAATCATATTTAATTTTACCAAATGGCAAAACAAGAAAAATAGGGTTGTTTAAAAATCCTGCTGTTCTACCTAATTCAATTATCGTAACAAATTTTAAAGATAAAGAAACTATTGGTAATGGTATTAGTAAATTCTTAACTGAATTTACTAATACCTTCTCGTTACTTGCCACTACTCTAACTACTGTATTATTAGTAACAAAATTATAATAGATATGAAAGACAATCAAGTAAATTCATATAATAATTTAGAAGAGGATTCCATAGATATTATCGCTCTTTTAAAAACTCTTTGGATTGGGAAGAAGTTAATAGTAAAAACTACTATATTATTTTTTGTTATTGGATGTGTAGTAGCTTTATTAAGTCCTATAGTTTACACTGCGCAAACTATATTTATACCACAAGTATCAGAAGATCAAATGTCATCTTCTAAAGCAGGTTTAGGATCTTTAGCATCATTAGCTGGGATTAATTTAAATCAAAGTTCATCAACTAGTGATTCTTATTTATCTCCACTTCTTTATTCTAAAATCGCTAACTCAGATGAGTTTTCGCTTAAACTAATTGAAGAAGAGTTAATTAGTTTAAATGGCGATAAGTTTTCTATAAAGCAATATATGTTATCAGAAACCAACAGTTCATTTAATTTAATTGGGTTTATTAAAAAATACACAATTGGTTTGTTTGTCAAAAATGACAATGAACTTAAAAGTAAGGAAACAGTAAATGGTTATAATTTTATTACCCAAGAGGAATTTGGTTTAGTGAAAAGTTTTAAAGAAAAATTTTCTATTGTATTAAATGATAAAGAAGGATATATAGAGGTGATTGCTAGTGATAAAGATGCATTTATAAGTACACAGCTTGTAAAAATTGTTACTAAAAATCTTCAATCTAGAATTATTGAACTTAGAACTAATAAAATAAAAGAAAGATTAGAGTACTCTAAAAATCAATATGAGTTAAAACAAATTGAATTTAATATTTTACAAAATAATGTGGCCGACTTTAAAGATTCAAATAAAAACATTTCTACTGCACGTTTTATGTCTGAATTACAAAAATTAGAATCTGATTATCAATTACAACAAAATATATTAATGACCTTAGCAAGTGAGTTCAACAATAATAAAATAAAACTTAATAAGGATACCCCTATTTTTTCTGTTATTGATGAAGTTTCTGTCCCAAATGAGAGATCTGAGCCCAAGAGAGGTTCAATAGCTTTAATTTATGTGTTTTTAGGAATATTAATTTCATCAGGATATCTATTAGCTAAAGACCCAATAATTGGAATTATTAAAAACATAAAAGAAGCTTAGAGTTTTTTAAAAAAAATTAATTCTAACTTATTTAGAAATAATCTTTTCTAAATATCAGTATAATTAGCTATAATAAGACGCGCAACGTAGGAGTCAATAAAACTTGCTCCTCCAATTATTAATACATTATGATTGATCTTGTAAAATTTTAACACACTTTCTAAGGCTATCTAAATAATTCTTTTGATTAATATCAAACGTATTTTTAATTTTAGAATTGTTTAATAGGGAATATTTTGGACGGATGGTTTTTATAGAGTACTCTTCTGAAGATATGGAATTAATAACAGTATTAAAACCATAGATTGATTTAATATCATTCGTAAAATCAAACCAAGAAACTTTGCCAAAATTTGTATAATGATAAATACCTGGTATCCATTTTTTGTTGGTTATTAGATCTAAGATCGTGTTAGCAAGGTCGCCAGCATAGGTAGGAGAACCGACCTGATCATTAATTACAATTAATTCACTTTTACTTTTCATTAAATTAATCATATTTGTAACAAAATTATTACCATAACTTGAATACAACCAACTAGTTCTAATTATAATTGAAGAAGGATTATATTTTTGACATGCTATATCTCCAAATAATTTAGTTTTACCATAGTTATTAAGTGGGTCAGTTTTATCTTCTTCAATATATGGAGTTTTTGAATAACCATCATAAACATAGTCAGTTGAAATGTGGATTAAATTACAATTGTTATCATTACACCATTTAGCTATTAAACTAATAGCTTTATGATTAATAGTGTTGGCAAGTTCAAAATTATCTTCAGCACTATCAACAGATGTGTATGCAGCGCAATTAATAATTATATTAGGCTTACAAATATCTAAATAAATATTAATATTATCTACATCACAAATGTTAAAGGACTGACGATCTGTAAATAACCAGTCAGAATTATTTTTTATTAATGGGTTATTTTTTAATTCAGAGCCTAATTGACCTTTTCCTCCAGTAACCAATATTTTCATTCAAAAGGGCTTAAGAAATTATTAAATGTTGGTAATTTTGTGTCTTTATCAGAAATTATAAATTCAGTTTTATTTATTTTCCAATCTATATTTAAATCAGGATCATTCCAAATTATTCCACTTTCAAATTCAGGTTTGTAATAATTATCTACTTTGTATGATATGATTGCAGATTCACTCAATACTATAAAGCCATGTGCAAATCCTTTAGGAACAAATAATTGTTCTTTATTTTCACTTGAAAGAACTATAGTTTCAAAATCCCCAAAAGTTTTTGAATTCTTTCTAAGATCTAAAGCAACGTCCAATATCTTACCTTTTAAACATCTAACTAACTTAGATTGAGCATATGGTGGTTTTTGAAAATGCAAACCTCTTAAAACACCTCTACAAGACTCTGATTCATTATCTTGAACAAAACTAACGTTACCAATTAACTTATTTATGTTTTTTTGATGGTAAGACTCCAAAAAATAGCCTCTATTATCTTTAATAACAGTTGGCTTGAGTAAAACTAAACCATCAAGCATCGTTTTAGTTAAATTCATTTGTTTAATGCAACTTTTTTAATTATTAGTTTTAATGAGCTCAATTTTATTCTATTTTTTAAATTTAAATCAAAATTAGAAGTCAAATACCCTATTCCATTATGCTCACCATTTTTGATAGCTACAAAAGCTAAATAAGATTTAAAATTTTCTAATTTTAAATTTGATTCTTTTGAATAGATTGAATCATTATCTTCAATATCATTTGGATAAACTAATTCAACAAACAAGCTTGTCCCTCTATTGTCTACTTCAAATATTTTAATATCGTCTTTAAAAGCATAAAAACTATTTAATAATTTTTCTGCATTTAGAGTATCAGTTTCATTCTTGAATTTTACTAAAAAATCTCTTGACATTCTTGGTAAAATCTCAGAGAAATTTTCAATACTTATCATCTCTGCAAACTTAACATGTTCTTTAAGACGCCAGTAGAAAGTCAAATGCTCGTGAGGTTGTTGATGTAGACCTGTAGCTATAATTAGCTTAACATCTTTCAACTTTAATATTTTACCTATTTGATAGTCATATTCTGAAAGAATTTGAATTAAGGGATCAAAACCATCTGGACAATACCAATTAGGGTTTTTTAAATCTCCTTGATATGCTTTTGAATTAAATAAATAATGATGCTGTATATGAGCTCCTGAATTTAAAAATAAATTTGAAAAGTCAGGTTTATTTTTTTTCCAAAGGGTCAGATGAATATCTGCTAATAAACTATCTAGGACAACTGCCTTAGCTCCTGGATTTTTTGCTTTAAAAACTGTTTTTACATAATGAAACCATCTAGAGATGGGAACATACAATAATAGTCCAAGACCTAATGAAATCATTGATTTCAAATTTAATTTTGATTTAGCATTATCATTTACTGATTGATGAACGGCCTGATACAATGCTTTTACGATCCAATTTCCAGAGGGATTAGTTTTCGTCCAAGGGTCTGGAACAAAAAAAGCTGGATTATTTAATCGGTTCTCAGCATTAAAGGGAGAAACTGCACCGACAGATAAACCTTCAGCTTCCAACTCCTCAAATATTTGAGAAAGTTCGGGGTTATTAACGATATCACCTAGACGAAACACCTTGTGTTCTTCAAAAGTTTTACCAGTATGGATAGTAACCCATTGTACCCATGGCTCTAGAAGTTTATATCCTTGTTCTGAAACAGTTTCAATAGGTTTTTGTATTTCAAATATTTTTTCAAAATTGGGCAACACCCCTTGATTTATATAAAATTTTATATAATCAAAATTAAGCTCGTTAAGCCCTAGTAAAATAGTTTTATTCATTATATTTTTTATTACTCATTAAAGATATTAATTAGATTATCTAATTGTTTTTTTCTGTCAAATTCTTTTTCAAAATATAATCTTGCATTCTTCCCCATTTCTTCCTTTTTATCATAACTTAAATTTAAAAATGTAATTATTGACTTTGAAAATAACATAAAATCCTCAGATGGAGAAACTAAACCACATTCTGCCTCTAAAATAACTCTACCGCCTTCACCATCCAAACTAGCTATAATTGGTTTTGAGCAAGCCAAGTATGACTGTATTTTACTTGGAATGGTATAAGAAAAGATTAGATTTTTCTTTAAAGTAACTAATAATGCATCTGCATGGATGAAAAAATGAGGCATATCTTTACCTGGGTAAGATCCTAAAAAGAAAAAACGATCTTGTATGCCTAAAGCTTCAATTCTATTAATAATTGACTTTTTTTGTCTTCCATCACCTAAAATAACCCAATTAACCTTTATATCATTTTCATCTAAATATTTTGCTGCCTTGATTATCGTATCAAATCCCTGTGCCTCTCCAATATTTCCTGCAAACATTAATACAGGTCCATCCTTTGGAATCAGATCAATAAATTTATTATTGTCTTTGATTTTTTTATAAAAACTTTCTGTAGAATTTGGTAGATATACTATTTTTTCTGAGCTTATTCCTTGATTTTGGATGTAGGGAATAAAAGCTTTTGATTGAACTAATATCATTTTACTATTTTTATAAATAAATCTGGTTAATTTATCAACTAGACTAATTATTGTTTTATTTGAGACACCTCCGGCAGCAGTTATACTTTCAGGCCATAAATCTTGTACCCAAAAATATATCGGTGCTTTGAATTTATATTTTGCAACAATTGCAGGAATACCAATTGTTATAGGTGAAGCTTCAAAAACTAATATTCTATCAAATTTCTCTTTAACAAATAAAATTCTAATGGAAGCAAATAAAGCCAAAGAAAAATAATTGAGAAATAGTTTAATAGATGAACCACTCCCTCTAGGAATAACAGATGATCTGTATATTGTAATGCCTTCATAATCTTCTTGCTTCATTTTAAAAAAAGAATATCCTTTATAAAACTCACCTTTTGGATAGTTTGGAATTCCAGTTAAAACACTAACTTCATTACCTCTCTCTTTAAGTCCTTTAGCAACATCATTAATTTTAAAGTTTTCTGGCCAAAAAAACTGACTTACAATTAATACTCTCAAAATTATGATTTAATATGTTAATTAATATTTATAATGTTTATAATTTTCATTATGTAGTGACATCCATTGCTTCATTTTAAAAATCATATCCGTATAACTAGAAACATTGTAATTAAAGTCATTTCGGGAAGAAATTAAACTTTTATCTATTTTATAAGTACTGTCTTTTATTACTTTAATTTTATTTTCTCTAAAATTTTGATTAAAAATATTAATTAAATCATATTTAGATATTTTTTCTTCATTTATAAAATGATACAAACCTTTTAAATTTTGCTGTATTGAATGGTTTATACCTTCTGCTAATTCCAAAGTAGTAACCCCTGTCCAATATGCTTTGCTAAAACCAGAAATTTCATTCTCTTGATTCATAAACCAGTGAAAAAGCCCAATACCGTCATGCTTTAATTCAGGTCCTATTATTGATGTTCTAAAGGTTAAATCTTTATTATTTATCACTTCTCCTAATGCTTTGGATTGCGCATAAAATCCATATCCGTTTTTAAAAGAATCTTCTTTGTAGCCACCTTCTTTTCCAGAAAAAACACAATCTGTACTAATATGAATTAATTTAAAACCATATTTATTACCAAAGTTAGATAATAAATGAGGAAAATAACTATTGAACCAAACAGCTAATTCAGGATTATCCTCTGCAGTTTTATTTAATAAGCCAATACAATTTATTACAATATCAAAAGAACTCTCTTTTAATATTTGTTCTAATTTATTGGTATTAGAAACATCTAAATTAAAAAGATTTTCATTAGAGTTAACATTCCTAGCTATACCAATAACTTTGTAATTATTTAAACTTTCTAAATAGGTCTTAATGACATGTCCAGCCATTCCTTTACAACCAATTACGAGTACTTTTTTCATTTGTTCCAAATTACTTTATCCACGATGGACGTATAACTTTGAATTACTTTTACAACTCTTTCCGAAGTATTTTTTACATTGTAACTTTCCGGTAAATCAGTATGTTCACCAATGGCTAAACCTTTAGTGATTTCTATAGCATTTAAAATTTGATTTGTACTGATACCCCCTAAAACAACTGTTCCTGCATCTATAGCTTCTGGTCTTTCCGTACTAGTTCTTATACTTACTGCAGGAAAACCCATCATTGCAGATTCTTCACTAATTGTTCCACTATCAGATAGTACGACAAGGGAATTTTTTTGCAGATTCACATAATCAAAAAAGCCAACTGGTGGTATATTTTTAATTAATGCATGAAACTTAATATTATTTTTTTCTATTCTGTTCTTTGTTCTTGGATGAGTAGAAAAAATAATTGGTTTTTGATATTTTTCTGCAACTGTATTTAAAGATGCTACTAAGGTTTCAAAATTATTATTTAAATCAATATTTTCCTCTCGGTGAGCACTAACAACAAAATAATCATTATTCTTTAAATTAAGTCTAGCAACAACGTCACTCGTATTTATTTGATCAGCGTATTTATTCAAAACCTCTCTTAAGGGAGAGCCAGTGACAAAAACATGATCTTTTCTAAAACCTTCACTTAATAAATATCTTCTACTATGCTCCGTATAGGTTAAATTAATATCTGAAATATGATCCGAAATCTTTCTATTAATTTCTTCTGGTACGTTTTGATCGAAACATCTATTACCAGCTTCCATATGGAAGATTGGTATTTTCAATCTTTTTGCAGCTATTGTACTCAAAACACTATTTGTATCTCCAAGTACTAAAAGTGCATCTGGTTTTTCAGAGTTTAATATTTCGTAAGATTTTGAGATAACATTTCCAATAGTTTCTCCCAAGTTATTCCCAGCAACTCTTAAGAAAAAATCCGGCTTCCTTAAACCTAAATCTTCAAAGAAGATTTCATTTAACTCATAATCATAATTTTGACCAGTGTGTATTAGAATGTGATCAAAATATTGATCACATAACTTAATGCACTCAGCTAATCTAATAATTTCAGGACGTGTGCCTAAAATTGTAGCAACTTTAATTTTTTTCATTCTAAAATTTTTTTTTTATTAAATAAAGTAATCAGTTGAATATTTATAGTCGTCACTAATAGTACCTAATTTATAATCTGCCATAACCAATAACTTCGAAGATTTTATCATCGCTTGAATACTATTAATGTATCCTGCAGGTATATGTAAAACTTCTGCGTTTTCACTAGAGATTTCAAAATTAATTTTTTCTAGTTTTTTTGATGGATTTTCCCAATCATCGATTTTAATTATTTCTATTTTAAATTTTCCAGTAGTCGCTGAAAACCATCTCTGTTCTATTTTATGTCCCTGCCAACGTCTTTTAAAGTAAATATCTACATTTTCAATTAGATACATCCGCTTTACCGAAGACATATCAAAGTCATTATTAAAATTTAATATCCCTCTTTCATCTTTGTGATTTCCTCCTGAAATTAGAGTAGGTATCATTTTTTATTATTTTTCTAATTCAGATTGAATCAATGGTAATCCCTTTAGTAAATTTTTCATATCCTCAATATTGCATTGCTCTGTATTATGAGAATTATAATCTTCTTTTTCTAAAGAATTTTCTTTTCCCTCAGAAAAATATTTAGCATAGTTTAAGTCTCTGTTGTCAAAAGGAATTCTATAAAACTCCCCCATGTCCTCTGCCTTATTCATTTCTTCTTTTGTACACAGCGTTTCATATAACTTTTCTCCGTGACGTGTACCGATAATTTTCACTTCATTTTCTGCATTGAACATTTCTTTTAAAGCTTGTGCCAAATCACCAATAGTTCCAGCGGGTGCCTTATTGACGAATAAATCTCCAGGTCTACCATTTATAAATGCAAATAATACTAATTCTACAGCTTCTTCAAGCGACATTAAAAAACGTGTCATTTTAGGATCAGTAATCGTAATACTTTCTTTATTTTTAATTTGATTTACAAACAAGGGAATTACTGAACCACGAGATGCCATAACATTTCCATAACGAGTTAAGCACACAGTTGTATCAGAACAATTTCGAGAAGCCGCAACAGCAACTTTTTCCATCAAAGCTTTAGATATACCCATTGCATTAATAGGGTAAGCAGCCTTATCCGTACTCAAACAGATTACTTTCTTTACCTTATTGAAATCTGCAGCATCTATTACATTTTGTGTTCCAAAAACATTAGTTTTAGCTGCTTCGATGGGAAAGAACTCACATGATGGCACTTGTTTTAAAGCTGCAGCATGAAAAACATAATCAACTCCTCGCATAGCTTTTTCAATGCTTGAGTAATCTCTAACATCACCAATATGAAATTTTAATTTCGAGCTTTTAAGACGATTTCTCATATCATCTTGTTTTTTTTCATCCCTGGAAAATATTCGGATCTCACTAAAATTATTAGTATGTAAAAATCGATTTAATACGGCATTTCCAAATGACCCTGTTCCTCCAGTAATTAATAATATTTTATTTTTAAACATGTTATTTTTAATTTAAATTATCTAATATACTAACTTAAGAACAAACATCTAAAAATGAGTGATTTTATAGTTAAATATTTTTAATTTTTAAAGAATTTTTAATTATGTAAGATATAGTATTTTTAGAACATTTTTTCCACGAATAGTTTAATGACAATTTATAGGATTTTTGAGTTAATTTGGTCCTAAGGTTTTGATCTACAATTATTGTTTTTAACGAGGATTTAATTTCTGAACTAGACATTGGGTTAAAGTAGATACCCGAATCTTTTAAAAATTCTTTCATTGGACCTAGGCTTGAACATACAATGGGTAATCCTGAGCTCATAGCCTCTATTAAAATATTAGGCATATTTTCACATGATGAAGCAAATATGAAGCAGTCTGAGTCATGATAATAATATTTTACCTTATCAATTGAAATATTTTGATACCAATCAACTATTTTATTTTGAGAATTAATTTTGTTAACCAATTGTTTAACTTTATCACCTAATTGATGTGAATCTATATTTCCAACTAATATTAATTTTAATGGAAATCCTTCACTCACAAGATTATTAACAGATTCAATAACGTTTAAATGATATTTATAAGGTAGAATGTTTGAAACATATAATAATTTAAAAGGATTATTGATTGAATATTTTGATATAGGATTTTGTGTTTTAGGTGATTTACGAAATTCAGAAGAAACACCATGATTAATAATTATACTGGATTTAAAATTATTATTTAATTTTTTTGATATAATATTTTTTGCATAATTTGACAAAAATATAAGTCCTGATGAATTTAAAAAAGATTTTGTTTGAACAAAATATAGTAGTTTCAATTTAACTCTAGAGAACGAATACCCAAATTTTTTTCTTTCTTTTTCCTCAAACATTAACATATTTCTAGACATTGTTACATAAGGTTTAAGTTTCCCTATATAGTTACCGTAGGGGCTATAAATACAGCCAAAATCAATTTTATTAAACTCTCTATCTCTAAAAAAAAATTGCCAAAAAAAACTTGCTAAAATACCCATGTTTAACATTCGTGGTGAATTTTTTATAATAATTGGATCATTAGGTAAAATGTCTATTAATTTTCTGGGGGCCCAGATATAAATTTTGGTAAATTTATTTTCGGGTTTAACAAATTCAGCAAGAACCTCGATTAAATGTCTTTTTCCACCACCTGAACCTTGAGTACATGCGTCTATAATTAATTTCATTTAATTAAAAATATTAGATTTTATATTTATATATCTCGCAAATAACATCACAAGTATTCTAAGTAAGAATTAGCAATAAATTCAGCACTATGTAGATTTTCAAACTTTTTAATTTGATCTTTATTAAAATTAACTTTCTTAAAATTCTTAATAAAATTATATGCATTTTTTTCATTATCGTAATAGCTATGAACAAACTCAAACTCTTTCAAATAAATTGCTGAAAGGTCATTTTTTATAGAGCAAATATTTAAAATAGGTTTCTTCAAGCTTACATATTCAACAATTTTACTAGGTAATTGATAAGAGGTTTTATTACCAATATTAATTAAAATATCACTTTTCTTCATTGCAGATAATGCAGTTTCTTTATTAAGCATTTTATGAAAAAATATTTTTTCTTTCATCGAATTAAAATCTTCAAAATCATCCACACATTGCATATGGTCACCAAAAAAATGTAATTCAATTTTTTGAAAGGTTTTATTATCAATAGTAGCAATATTTTTTATTAAATCTAAAAGTTTTTTAGGAGTTCTTAATCCTTTATACAATAAACCAAAATAACTTATAATAATTTTTTTATTACAAATTGTAAAATACTCATCAACATTAACTGTTTTGAAATTTTTATTAATTTTTACTAATGGCGGAATTAATATTATTTTTGAAGAGTACTCATTAAATTTCTCTGCATATTTTTCACAGGTTACTGAATTAGTATATGATAACGAATTAGCATATCTAAATACTTTACTTTCAATTAAGTGATTAATTTTATTGTATAAAAATTTATTATTAATTTTAATAGAAGAATGAGAGAAACAAAAAGGATCTCCATTGTCAGTCATCCAATTGATCTTAGGATATTTTTTTTTTAAGCTTAACCCAATCAAATTACATGTAAATGGTAGAGATACAGTAATGATATTATTGTAATTGTTTGAGTTGATTAACTTTTTAGATAAACGAATTGCTGGAAAATACCACAGAAAATTAGAATCAGGCCAGTAAATATTTTTTATAGTATAGTTATATATTAGCTTAATTATTGGTTTAAAGAATTTAAAAATATTATTATTTATTTTTTGTAATAAAGTAAATGATTTTTCAGTATTTAAATTGTTTAGTGGTTCTGATGGAAGTTTAGAGGAGGTTAGAAAGTTATTTGTTCTATAAATTTGAACTCCATGTAAAGTTTCTCTTTCAGTTCTTTTATTATTGTTTGATGATACAACATCCACATTAATTCCTTTTTTTACTAACTCTTCAGCTATAGCAGACCATCTAAGTGAACGGGGTCTCATCACAGGGTAATAATTATATATTATTATTAAAATTTTCATATAGATTTTGAGAGTTTACAATTATATTTTATCTATTTTAAGTTATTCAAATAGCATTCAATTGACTCTTTAGTTACTGACTCAACATTATATAATGGTTTATATCCTAATAATTTATTTACTTTTTTAATTGATTCTAGTGAGTGAGGAATATCTCTATTTATTAACTCTATTTGATAAATTTAAACTTGTTTTTTTCTAACTAACCCCTGATTAATAAGCCAAAAAGAAAGACCAAGCCAGACATAAGGTGCTTGATAAGCATCTTCCCTTGGATAACCAAACAAAGATATGTAGAGAGTATAAAACAAAGCTAAAAAAATAAATTTATCATATAAAGAGTAATTCATTTTCATTATTCCGTAACTCTTTCTAAATGAAATTAAAAATGGTAAAAATGCTAAAAAAGAACCAATTAAGCCCAATCTCTGAGTCCATCTTATATAATCATTATGTGGTCCACTAACTGTAACTGATGACACTCCAGCACCAACAAAATACTCGATAAAAGAAAGTTTTTTCATACCATCAATTGCAGTGTCCAAACGATTTGTTTCATCGCTTAATAAACCACTAATTGAAGATGTTCTAGAAGTTAACTTTTCTGAAAATTCAACTTCACTGATAACAAAGGGTATATAAACTATAGATATTATAAATAGAGGAATTAAAAGTTTAAAAAAAGATTTTACATATTTTTTATTTGAAGTTAAAAATATCAAAACAGCTAAAAAACAAAAAATCATAGATTGTCGACTCGTTGATATTATTATATAAGAAAAAATTAAAATGGAAATTATTAAAAAAAGTATTTTACTTTTATTATTGGGTTGATTAAATGATAAATATAGAGATGAAATAAAAGGAAAAGTTAAATAAGGAACAAAAGAATTATAGGAAAGAAAATCACCACCCAAGCTAAACAACTTTATAGCAGATGCAATATCCGTCGTAATTTCATGAAACGATAAGTAAGATATTATACTTATAACTCCAAAAACTGAAATCAGTTTCAAAAGAAAATTTATTTCTTTTGATGATAATCCTCTTTTGTAAATATATATTAACATTGGAATATAAATTAGTGAATTCCTTATAACATATAGATTTCCAGAAACTGAAACTTGACTTAAATCTAGAACATCGTTATATAATTGACGAGATTCAATAAAAACACTAGATAATATGAGATAAATGAAAAAAAGTAACAAAAAGAAAAGTTCTGATCTTATATTGTAAGAAGTTCTCTTATTTAATAATGGTATAGTAAGGATTAGGAACAAAAATGCAAATATTTCTTTATAGAAATAAGATACTTTAACCGATGTCCAAAAATGAAGTGGAGCAAGAATAAAAAAGATGACCAGTGAAAAAAATCCAATTTTATTTATATATTTAATCATTTAAATCAGCTCTTAATATACCATACCCAGGTGAGAACGGTAATTTAACATAAGTATTATTAATTTGATCACTAGGTGAAATATCGATAACTTCAATTCTGTTATTTTTTAATAATAAAATTCTTTCATATAAATTATTATTAAAAAACACTGAACCATAAAAACCATCATCACTAAAATGAAAAACTTTACTTGAATATACTTCGTTTAATTTAAAAATATTTTTGTAATTACACAACTGTATATTATAGTTAGTAATTGGAGAAAAATGAGAATTTTCAGATCTATATAAATTTCTTTTTTTTGGAGATGATGTATAAACATATGTTCCAGGGTCAACAACAATTGGAGTTTTATTTATGTGTAACTCAATACTTAATTGATCTTGGTGATAATGTCCACTTTTTAATGGAGGTATTTTATGATTTTTAGACCTTATTAATAAATATAGATTTTTAGCTTTATAAATATAAATTCCGAATAATTCATATTTAATGATTTTAAGTTCATTTTTTAAATCATCATCAGAAAATTTAAAATAATATTTTTTTATTTCTTTAGAATTATTTGAGATAGAATCTTTTAAGTGATAATTAATTTTTTGTTTTGAATATATTTCTATTCTATTATTTGAATTATTGAAATAATTTTGTTTATCTGTTTTATAAAAAAACAAAGACTTAAGGTAATTAAATTCTTGATTGTGAAATTTTGAATGATTCTTTTGATAATTGTTTAAATACAATGATGAGTGTAAGAGTGAATTAGAAATTTTTAAAAAAGAATCGGCTTGAAGATGATTTTCTAAAAAATAGGGTTCATAATCATCTAATTCATCGTAAGCTTTTAGATTAGCATAATTTTTCTTAAAATATTTTAATAACGATTTTTTGTAGTTTGGATTTAATTTAAATAAACGTCCACTGTCATTATCTCCAATCTGAGGGATTGAGCCATCATACATCATGATATCGTCCAAAAAGTTAAGAGTTTTCTTTAATTTTTTGAAATATTTTTTTTGGAAGACAAAAGGATTTTTGATATTGAAGTTATTTTTAACCCTTTTATTTTTTTTGTATATATATTTTAAAATTTCATTATTTGAATAATTTTTTAAGAATTTATTAGAGTTATTTACAACTAAAACTGTTCCCCATGTTGCAAATTCGGTTACCAATCTATGATAAAGAGTAGAACCTTCAAAATTACCTCCATCAGAGTGAAATTGATAATCTAGCTCATTTATAAGCTCTGAAGCTCCAAAGGTAAACCATGCCTGACTCACATCATTAATTTTTAAATGTGAAGAACAGAAAAGTAATCCAATAATATTAGAAAAATAATGATTACCACGTTTCCCATTAGACCATTCTAAATTATTAATTATATGTTTTCCATGATCATAAGTAGAATTTGCTAGTATCTTAATAAAATCATTTGAAAAATTACATTTACTAGATTTAAATATATCAAATGCCAATAAAATATTAGAAATTCTGATAGCTACATCCATAGAACAAACCCAATTAACACCAAAACTGGGTGGATTATTCGCGATAAAATCAATCACTTGATTTTCAAACTCTAACTTATTATTACTTTTTTTAGATGAATTAGAATTTTTTGAGTAATCAGTTGCCAAATGAACTAAATGATGCATTCTTGCAAGTTCCCATGGAATTTTAACATCAACACCTGGGTAATCACTAAAGTTAATAAATTTAGAGTGAGTAGATGAAGACCATCTAAATCCAGATTTAATATCAACTTGCCAATCTATTAATTTATAATTCTTGTCTAACTTGTTATTTAATTCATTAGCATAATTTCGATTACTAAAGTTTACTTTTTTATAATTTTTAAAAAAATAATTATTATTCTCAAATCCCCTATATTTTTTATTATGACAAACTTGAGTCCAGCCTGAACCTAGTATATCAAAATAATGTAAATGATAAAGGTCAATTATTTCACTCGGAATTTTTGAAATTAAAGAAAGATCAAAAGACATTTCAACCAATTCATTTTGATTATCTGAATATGTGGTGAATAAATTATCATTGACTAATAAAAAAGTTGAACGAATTTTTCGATTAAGAAAACTTAATACTCTAGAAAAAAAAATTCTAAAACTCATCATTTTTTATTTTCAATTTTTAAAATATTATTGAAATAATTTTTTTTCAACATCAATTGCCATTGTTGTTGCTTGAATTTGTTCCCACAATTCTATAGACCAATTTTTATTATTTAAACAAGTTTCAATAAAATCATATAATAACTCAGGTTGACCCTTTTCAGCTAGTTTTGTTTTTGTTGAGATATTTGATATTCCGATAATATCTAATTTTTTATAATTATCAATAGAAATAATCTTGCCGTCACAATATATATTCATTAATTCCTTAGAAAAATTTATATTACCTAAAGAAGTATACAATAAATTAGCAACTGATCCATCATCAAAGCTAAATGTTGCAACAAAATTATCTTCGTTTTTATAATATTGTGTTTTTGGTGTTAAGGAATTTACTGTTTTGTTTACAACCCTAGCATTAGTTAAAAAAGTGAAAAGATCGTAAATATGACAAGCCTCACCTTTGTTTCTTCCTCCACCTTCCTCACCATGAACCCAACTATCATTGGGAATATAGCCAGCATTCATTTGATAATTAATTATCATAGGATTAATTCTTTCAGATAACAATTTTTTAATTTTTTTTATGTGAGGGGAAAACCGTCTATTAAAACCAGTTAATAAAATAGGGCCATCTGGATTATCTTTATAAAATTGACTTATTTTTTCAATTTCATCTAAATCAAGTGCTAATGGTTTCTCAACTAGAACATGTTTACCAGATTGCAATGCTTGTAAAGTTAAATTAGCATGTTGATTATGTCTAGTTGTAATAATTACGGCATCAATATTTTTATCCAATAATATTTTTTCGTAGGAAGTTGTTGAATAATTAGCATTAAATCGTTTTGCAATATCATTAGCATTATGGCCAGTTCTACTACAAACAGCGTAAAGCTGAGCTTTATTAGAATATTTTTTTAGATTAGGTAAATGTATGTTTTTTGCATAATTACCTGCTCCTATTAAAGCGACTCTTAATTTTGAATCATTTAATTTTATTTTTGATTTATGATTTGGATAATAAACAGTTTCAGGTTTATTTGAAATATTATCAGAATATTTAAAAAGTGTTATTAATGGAGGAGAAGATTGATTTAAACTATCGTAAGCATTTTTAGCTTCTTCAACTGGAAATACGGATGACTTTATTAGTCCTAAATTGATTTTATTATTACCAATTAGATTTAAATAAGCATCCATGTTTCTGGTTTCAGTCCATCTAACATGTTCAATTGGATAACTCAAGCCTTTTTCTTCAAAAACCTCATCATATCTTCCAGGTCCATAAGAAGTTGAAATCTTGAAGTCTAATTCTTTTAAATAAATATCATTTCTATCAATATTTAGAGGAACAGAACCTACCAAAATTACACGAGCTTTTTTTCTGCACATTTGAAAAGCATCTTTAATAACACTCTCTGAACTTGTAGCTGCTGTTATAATTACACCGTCAACTCCATGACCGTTAGTAAGTTTTTGTAAATTAGAAACTACATCTTCTTTAACCGCAAAATCCATTCCGTTAGAAAGAGCAATCTCTAACCTCTTAGTGTTAGGATCAATACCAGCAACAATACAACCATTTGCTTTTAATAACTGAACTGTTAATTGACCTAAAATTCCAAGACCAACAACAACAACGAATTCACCTAACGTAGGCTCAATTCTTCTGACTCCTTGTAAGGCAATAGCCCCCAAGGCAACTGTACTTGCATCTGTAAAAGATACATTTGTAGGAATTTTGACAAAAAGATTCTTAGGAACACTAACTATTTCAGCATGAAAAGCACATTGAGCACCTGCACATGCAACTCTATCTCCAATTTTAACATTAATTATCCCCTCACCGACTGCAATTACATGACCTGAGTTTGAATAGCCTATCGACTTATCCGATTGGAGAACATTTTTTACTGTATTCTTCGATTCAGAAATACCATTTTTTATAGTTTTTTTAGCAAATTCTATTGCTTTAGAAGGATCATTTATTGCTCTTTTCCATAATGGAAGACCGCTACTTTTTATTCCACTTAACTCAGTCCCTGTTGAAATACAAGAATTTACTACTTTAACTAATATTTTTCCTTTTTCGATTGATGGCGATGGAACTTCTTTAACAGCAACATTACCTTGATTTACTATGACTTGTTTCATTTTTATTATTTTCTATTATGTTAACATAAGTTTCTGCACTAGCTTTATTTGTAAAAAGTTTTAATGCACGTTTCTTGCCTTTTTCACCCATTTCTTTTCTCAAAATTGGATCATCATATAATTGACGAATTTTATCCACAAAAATATTTTTAGGGATTTTATTATTTTTTATGGGAACAATGAAACCTTCTTCACCATCTATTATTGCCTCAGGTATTCCACCTGAATCAGATGCAATAATTGGTTTTCTGCATGCCATTGCTTCTTTTATTGTAACTCCCATACAAGCATGTTTTTCCAATGTTGGGGCAATAATTAGATCACAATTATCATAAATAGTTTGTTTTTCAGAAAAAGGAATATTTGAGTAATATTTAATTCTATTATTATTAATTGAAAGATCTAAAGCTTTTTTACTCAAATCACCCTCTGCTCCAGCGATAAGGATTATAATATTCTCATTTATTTGTAAAATCTCGTTGTGAATATCAATCAAGAATTGTAATCCCATAATTTTGGTCATTCTAGCAAAATATAGAATCACAAATGAATCTTTTTTAATTTGAAATTTAGTTTTAAAATTAAAACTTTCGTTTATTAGTTCTTCAAACATATAATTTTCAACACCGACAAAATTTACACCAACCTCAAAGTCAAAATTTAAAATATTTTTTACAGATTTAGCACAATGTTTACTAGAGGAAAGAATGGTAGTTGAATTATTAAAGATTGAATAAATATAATTTTGATGATTTATATAATATTTAGGTTTTAAATTAAATGCTCCAAAAATCATAATATGAATTGGAGTAGGCTTTAATAACATCTCATTTATAATTGGTATAAAATATGTGTTAGAAATTTGATAAATAAAAACTTGATCTATTTTTTTTTCATTAATATGTTTACTATAAAAAACTGCTAAGGCAATTGATTTCATAAAAAGCAATAAATTTAAATCTAATTTGAGATGCCAATATTTAATTGCATTAAATATTACAGAAAACATATGAGATATATAAATCCAAGTATATTTAATATACATTATAGAAATATTTCCTATTAATTTAGTAGAATTTACATTTCCTGGACTAAATACTGAAATTTTATATCCTTTGTCAGTCAATAATGGTAGTACGGAATTTAAATGACTTGCAATCCCTCCAAATGGTGGGGGAAATGCGCCTATAAAAAGTATTTTATTTTTCATTTTTTTTTTATGTTGAGCTAAGAGTTTTTTATGTTTTGAATTAAAAAAGTATGTTTACCACTTCTCGATGGAGGTAATTGATTCACTACTTTCATTTTTACTTCAAAATCATCAAGAAACTTTGCGGCAACAATACTTTTAAGTGTTGATAATTCTGAAAGGTTAAAGTTTTTTTTTGGTATAACTTTTAATACCACTTTACCTATTTCATCTTGTTCAAATTGAAATTGTTTTAAATCTTCAAATGGCAGGTTACTACCAGCAATTGCAGTCATTGATATCATTTTACCATTTCTAGCGATAACAAATTCGCTCTCTCTTCCATCAATATTTTTTAACTTCATGAAATTTTTATATCGTCCTTCTGTTTCTGATAAATCTAAATTTGCCATATCTTTAGTTTTATACCTAATTAAGGGCATTGCATAATTATAAAATGAAGTTCCTACAATTTCACCTGTTACATTTTCTTTTGAAATAGAATTTTCATTTTTATCTAATAGCTCTGTAAATCCATATTGGGGAAAGCAATGGTAACTTTTAGATTTTGGAGTGGCAAATGCTAAGCAAACTTTTTCACACAAACCATACCAAGAATGAATATTGGTATTAAAAGCTTTTTTTATAATTAATTCTTGATGATCATACAACATTTCAGAACCACACATGATTACTTCAATCTTGTAATTAAGTCCATTGTCTATCATTAACTTAGAAAATCTCTCGATAGCAGAGGGATATGCTTGAATAAATTTAGGTCTTATTTCAGTTAACTTCTTAAAATACTTTAGAAAGTTATCAGAGTTAAGATGGTAAGTGGAAAAGTGCCATTCATTAGCAGAAGGATTAAAACTAAATAGGTTTTCTGGGGTTCCTACAAATGATCCTCTAAATACAACAGAACAATCAATCAACTGTCTAATATTATATTGACCCCAGTGCTCATTAAAAAATGCAAATTCAGTCTGATGTATATTGTCAGGTTGGTAGTATCCAACAGGAATACCTGTTGAGCCACCTGTTTTGGAATAATGTTTGGGGTTTTTAGTATATTTTGATGAAATGAAAAGATCCATATTATCTCTAATATCTTCTTTTGTAACAGTTGGAAATTTTTTTATATCATCAATATTTTTAAAATCATTATATGTAATTCCAAATTCGGCGAATTTATTTTTGTACCAAGGAACTGTTTCTTGTGCATGTTTTAATAAAGAGAGCATTTTCTCATATTGATATTGCTGATGTTGTTTCTTTGTAAATCCACATGTATTATCAATAAATTTTTTTTTACTAGAATAATTTGGATAGTATTTAATTGCTTTAGGCACCTTATTCTTTATAGATCTAAGTAAAAAGAGTATTATCTTTCTAATTAACATAATTTTTATAATGATTTAGTTTTAATATTAGAATTTAGTAGTACTTCAGTTAGATTTTTGTTCAATAAATAATCAGTTGAAATATTAATTATATTTTCTGTAATAAACTCAGAAATAGGACAACTTCCTACATTATATTTAAAAATATTATGATCAACTGATTTAGATGATATGGGAGCTGTAAACCAGAGACCTAGTTGAACATAGTTATTATCAAAATATTCTTTAACTAATGAATGATTGTTTATCAACATAGGAAAACGAAGTAATATCACATCATTCTTACAAATAAATTTTTTAAAATTTTGATCCAAAATATTAGAAAAATTATCTAAGTATTGATTTTTTATTATTATTTTTTTTTCACATAATTTATCTAATTTCAAATATTGCCTATTAATAATTTTGGCTTGCTTATTTGAAAGTCTTACAAGATAGTTTGATGATAATCCTCCTTTTTTTTCAATAACTGATGTTGAAGGAGAGAATATTTTGAACTTAAAGAGAAATCCTAATAAATACTTTCCAATAATATATATTCTTGGTTTATATAAAATTCCAGAAAGCCAAATCTGGAATAATACTCTGACTAACTTTGATTTTTTTTGTTCTGGAACTTTATTATAAAATTCTTCCATATTTTTAACTACTGTACTGTTATTAGTATTTAACAAAAGCATACCACCCCAACAACAAGTAATTGTTTTAGATAGTTCGAATGAGAAAATTGAAGCATCTCCAAAAGTTCCAGTTAACTTCCCATTGTATTTTGAACCCAAACTTACAGCACAATCTTCTACAATAAATAAATTATACTTTTTAGCTATATTAATTAACTCATCAATTTCAGCTGGTATCCCAAAAGTGTGTTGAATAATAATCACTTTTGTTTTTTTAGTTATTAATTTTTCAACAATTTTAGGATTCATACAATAATTAACTGGGTTTATATCAACATATACAGGTGAATATCCGGCATTGATTACGGCATTTGGAACTACTTCACATGTAAAACCAGTTACTAAGACTTCACTACCATTGGCATAACTAAGAGATTTTAGAATAGAGTATAATGAAGATCGGGCACTGCCAAATAAATAAGCCCTGTTAAAATGGAAAGATTTTTTGACTTCCTCCAAAAATAGCTCTCTACTGTTAACTTTATCTTCGTAACCAAATAATTGTAATATGAAAAGCCTTAACAAAAATAAGCTATCACTAAAAGTTAAACTTTGAAAATAAAATGTATGGTGTTTTTTTCCACAAAAAAAAGCAACAATATCCTTGACAATATTCATAAAATTATTTAATAAATTAAAAGATTATAAAAATGATTAATTTTTTTTTGATATTAAAAATGGAAGTGTCTTCTCAGGACCTGATCCAATTCCATATCCAACTAAAATCTCATTACCTAGTTCAAAAGCGGTGTAACGAAGAGGTATATCTTCACTTAAAAGATGAGGCTTTGACCCAAGCGCACATAAATTAAGACTATTTGGCTTTCTATTTTTTAGTAATTCAATTATATATTTTGGTGTACGACCACTAACAACAATAGCTTCAATAACTAAAACATCACGACCAAACAATGGTTCTTGTATGTCAGATGTTAATCGTACTTCCCCAGTTTCATTTCCATCTTGGTAACTATTGAAACCTATGTAATGGAGTCTAGTAGGAATAGTGAGATGTTTAACCAAATCTGTAGTAAAAAACTGAGCACTATTAACTAAACAAACTAAATCTAAAGTTTTACCTGCATAATCAGAATTAATTTGATTTGCTAAGGATTTAATTCTACTTATAATTTTGTCCTTGTTAATAATTATATTGTATTTATCATACATATTGAAATGTTTAAAATTTTGGATTATTATTATTGTTTAAGTCTTGATTTAATTTTTAATTCTTGAGGGTAACTTGGGGCATCCCATGGGAATATTTCACCATTCAAATATTTTGACCATCTTTCTATGTCAGAGTCAACCATCATATTTACTAATTGATTGAATTTAACTTTAGGTTCCCATGACGAAATTTTATTTAGCTTAGAAATATCTCCTAATAAAAAATTTACGTCTATTGGTCTTATTAAACTTTTATCAATTTTAATGTATTTTTTATAATCTAAGTCAGCTCTTGAAAATGATGTTTTAATCAAATCTTTCACTGAATGAGCCTCTCCAGTAGCTACAACAAAATCATCTGGATCATCTAGCTGAAGTATTCTCCACATTGCCTCTACATATTCTTCTGCATATCCCCAATCTCTAATGGATTCCATATTTCCAACCTTTAATTCATCTTTTAAGCCTAACTTTATTTGAGCAACCATATTAGTTACTTTTCTTGTAACAAATTCAAGTCCTCTAATTGGAGATTCATGATTAAATAATATTCCATTGGATGCAAAAATACCATATGCCTCTCTATAAATTTTTATTGTGTGATAAGAGTATATTTTAGCAGCAGCATAAGGGGAAGCAGGATGCATTGGAGTATCTTCATTTATCATTTTATTAGCTTTATTTGAATTTCCAAAAAGCTCAGAAGTAGAAGCTTGGTAGAATTTAATTTTCTTATTTAGAATCCTTATAGCTTCGAGAATTCTGGTGGTGCCCAAACCATCAACATCACAAGTTAATAAAGGAGAATCAAATGAGGCGCTCACAAAAGATTGTGCTGCTAAATTATAAATTTCATCAGGTTGAGAAACATTTATAGCCTCTAAAATACTTGACATGTCGGTAACATCCGCAGGTATTAATTCTACTTTGTCAAATACTTCTAGATGGCATAATCTCCAAAAATTCGGAGTTGATGTTCTTCTATAAGTACCATAGACTTTATAACCTTTACTTAATAAAAATTTTGAAAGATAGGCGCCATCTTGGCCTGTTATTCCAGTAATTAATGCAGATTTCATATTATTTTTTTTTAATAGTTTTATTTATTATTTTACAAATTCTTGAAACTTGATTTATATTTAATCCAGGGTAACTTGGTAAATTCATTCCTCTCTCACTTAATGATTCGGCAATTTGATAAGAATTATCATTTAAATACATAGGTAAGGTGTGCATTGGAGGAAATAGAGGTCTAGTTTCAATATTATTATTTTTCAATTTCAGTCTAATTTCATCTCTTATTTTTTTGTTTTCAACAATAATTGATACCATCCAAAAAGAATGAACAGAGTTAGTTGATTCTTTTTGAAAATTTATATTAGAATCCTTTAAAAATTGTTTATACCATGAAGCAATTTGGGATTTCTTATTTATAATTAAGTCAGCATTTTCTAATTGAGCTAAACCAATTGCAGCACAAATATTTGTCATCCTATAATTATATCCAACATCATCATGCCAATATTCTTTGGTATTAGAAACAGCTTGATTTTTTAGGTATTTTACTTTTTCAATTATTTTTTTATTATTACTAACAACCATACCACCTTCACCAGTGGTAATAGTTTTGTTTCCGTAAAAACTAAAAGTACTAACATCACCAAATGTTCCTGCATATTTGTTATTATACTTAGTTCCAAATCCCTCAGCTACATCTTCAATTAAGTACAAATTATTTCTCACACAAATTTTTTTTAACTCTTCCATATTACATACTGCACCGTATAAATGAACAGCCATAATCGCTTTGGTTTTTGATGTAATACTAGCCTCAATTTTTTTTGGATCTATGTTCCAGGAATCTTTTTCAGAATCAATAAATATTGGTTTAGCACCTACATAATTAATTGAGTTAGCAGATGCTATGTATGAAAGAGTAGGTAAAATTACCTCATCACCTTTGCTGACGGACAATGCCATTAGTGCTAAATGGAGGGCTACAGTACCATTTGAAACTGTTGTAGCGTGTTCAACTTTAATATAAGAAGCAAATTTTGTTTCAAATTTATTTATAAACTCTCCTTTTGAAGAGATCCAATTAGAGTCTAAACATTGATTAACATATTTTTTCTCGTGACCAACAAAATATGGTTCATATACTGGGATATTATTATTCATTTAATTAGATATTAGATTTTTTAATTTTGATTTAATGAAATTTCGTAGGTAAACAAAATCTTCTCGTGTGGGAATTAGTACTTTAAATGAATTGCCTGAAATTTTCACAAAATAATAAATTTGTATTAATCCAAAAACAATCATCGAAAAAGTAAAAGTTAATGCTGCTCCTATTACACCCAAATTATTGATTAAAATAAAACCCAAAATTAACTGAATAATCAGAGGAAAAATAGATAATTTCATTACAATATCGGCCCTACCTATTCCTGTAAAATAGGATGTAAATACTGAAGTACTTCCATTAAATATAACACCTGGAATTATTAATAATAAGGGTAAAACCACTGGTAAATATGGTTCTCCATACATTATTAAAATAGCAGGCTTGACCAAAAAAGATGCTATGATGGAAGAACAAAAACATAATATCAAAATTATTCTAAAGGCTCGACTTGAAACATTTGAAGAATCTTCAAAACTAGAATTAGAAACTCTTGGATAAAGCAAAACATTAACCGCTGATGGAATTTTTTCTAAGAGTGTAGCTCTATTTTTCGCAATATTGAAAAACGCAACTTTAGAACTATTAAGCATTACTGACAAAATAGACGTCATAATATAATTATTCAGAAAACTAATTAATCCCGCGATATAAAGTTTATGAGAATAATTAAAAAAATCATTTAATAATTGTTTATTTAATTTATAGTTAAGATTAGTTTTTACAATTTTTTTATTGAAAATATATGAACCGTAAATTAAACTGACTAAAACAGCTAAAACAGATGTCACTATAACACTCCAAATTCCACAGTTAAACAACAAAAGCAAAACAGATGCTCCACCGGAACTTATTATTGCTTTAATTACAACCATTTTATTATAGGTTTTCACATCCTCTATTGCAATTAACAAATAAGTATAATTCAAATTCAAAAAATTTAAAATAATATGTGGTAAAATTGCTAATAATAAAATTATTTTATCTGAATCTCCGTTAAATAGCAAATTATTAAGAGGGTTAATAAATATTAACATTATTGTGGTAATTAGTAATCCTGTTACTAAAGCAACAAAATTTAAATGATATAAAATTTCATTTTGGGAATATTTATTTTTCCCAATAAAATAAACAGCTGCTAAATCAAATTTTATACGACCGAAAGCTTCTGCATAAGACGGAATTAAGAATATTATAACCCAAACACCTAAAAGTTCTGGACCTAATTTTCTTGCTATAACTATGCTAGTTAATAGATTAAGAACAAATAAAAAAATATCCCGTGTAAAAATTGAAAAAGTTTTATCAGCAAAGCTCATATTTTTTAAGGTTTTATAAAATATTCATAATAAATTTACCAATCTTCTATTATTGTTTCTTCAGTTTTTAAAATACAATTAGAAAGATGGTCTAAATATTTATTTTTACCAGGTAAAATATCTTTTAAAGAATCAAATGTAAATCCCTTAAAATCATTTGCGTAAGCACTTTTGGTTAAATTCCATGGAATACAAGTTTTAATAAAATAGAAATAAGCAAAAAGCTGAACTTCGTTATGTTTAGCATTCACGATATTTTTCATTTTTAACATCTTAGAATATTGAATTCTAGAAGTTGGATCATTGGAAAGGTTTAGATTTCCATAAGGACATTGTCCAACGCTTATCACAGGTATTCCATGATATAACATTTCCATTCCAATTGTTCCGTTATAAACAACACCAATATCAATAAAAGGGAAAAGTTCGTAAGGACTAATTTTCATTTCTGGATAAATTATTGTTAAATTTTTTGGCAAAATTGGGAATTTTTCAAAAATAAAATCTTTGATTCCTTTAACTGATTTAGAAGAGTCAAAAACCTCTGCTGGATGTATTTTAATATATAAATGAGATTTTGGATCTTTGGAAACTAATAAAACAGTTTCTAAGACCCATGAAACTATACTATCAAATAAGGAATTATAATTTACCATTCCGACATCCCAAAAAACATTTGAAAATAAAAATATATTATTTTTGGAGCTATCAATATTTAACAACTTTAATAAATTTTCTGATTTTTTTTCAAAAAATTTTAAATCTTTGAAAATATCAGTATTCCCCGTTTTTCTATTATTAATGATGGAATCAATCTCTTCTTTTTCGAATGAATTAAGCTTACCGTTTACAAGCTGTTTAAATTTTAAAAATCTATCATTTGAGTGGTATAAGTCATCTACATTGAACAGTACTGAATTATAATTAAATTGAGTTAGAGTGATGGTTTGACATTTTACTTTTTTAAATTTTTTAAAGTAATCATAAAATGGACTCCACATTGAATATACAGCCATACTACTTAATATAATATTTGGGTTGAAAGTCTTTTTAATTTTTTTTGATGCTTCAAATCCAGTAATGTATGTGTTTAAATGTTCTATGTAGAGATTTTTTCGCTCAATATTACTTCTAGCACTTCCTCCGTAAAAATATCTAGTGATTGAATCATTTATTTGATTTGTAATATTATTTTTTTCATAAAAAAAAGTTGCATCGTCTTTCTCATATATTTTAATTGCTTTGTTTTTTATCTCAATTAATTCCTTTTTAGTGAATAAGCTTGAATAGTTAATGAATTTTAAATTGTAACTATCAAGAATGTGTTTTTGATTAAAGTTACAAGTTGAACATACATCCTTAAAATTTTCTGATTTAACACTTTTTAATTCACAACCCCCAAGAAATGAATCACAAACAAGAACATTAACTTTAGCTCCTCTAATCTTCAAAGATTTAGCTAAAATTAAAATTTGATGAAATTGATAATGAGATGTTTCAAGTAGAGGAATAAAAATCGAATCATTTATTTCATCAATATTATCAATATTATATTTTGAATTTAATTGTTTTTGAAATATTTTTTTAAAACTAAAAAAATATTTCAAATATAACTTTAGCTCATAAATTCTTGGGAATCTTGAAATTAATATATTATGAAATAAAAACTTTAATTTTTGAAACATGGTTTAAGTAATTAATTTGAAAAATATTATTTAGAGCTTTTAATCCTTATTAAATAATGCCATTCTTAACATATCGCAATACTTATAATTATATAAACCATGTTTTTTTAACCTAGCTTCTTGTAAAAACCCAATTTTTTTGTATAATCCTACTGCTGCTATATTATCTTCTATGACTCCTAAAGTAATTTTTTTTAATCCAACTTGTTCAAAACAATATTTTATAATAGTAATTGAAGCTTCCTTTGCATATCCTTTTCCCCACTCAGATTTTTTACCAAGTAAAATTCCATATTCACCAGAGCCATGTTTGTTGTCAATTGGATCTATTTTAATATTACCAATATGAGTATCATCAGATTTTATGTGAATAGCCCAAAACAAGATCATTTTTTTTTCAACTTCAATTAAAAAATTTCTTAATTTATTTAATGTATAATCATTTCCTGACTCAAGATATCTATTTACGTCCTTATCATTTAACCAATCAACATAATCATAAGATAAGTGATCTAAAGACAATGGTTTAAATATTAAGTTTTTAGATTCTAATATGGTTGCTTTCATAATTAGGTTAAAGTTCTAATTTTAACACCAGAGTTTATAATGTGTCCTCTTGTTTGCATTGGATTTTGATCTCTCATTGAAAAAAAAGTTCCAGCTGAAATGCCACTAACGTTACTTTCTAAAAAAGCATCAGAAAAATGAGATGATAAACCACAACCACCACTAGTAATAACAGGAATACTAACAGCGTCTACAATTTTTTTTGTCAAGTCAATATCAATTCCTTTTCCAGTACCATCTCTGTTAATAGAGGATAATAAAATTTCTCCTGCTCCGTTTTTTTCTGATTGAATTGCCCAATCTATTGGATTAACTGATGTTTTTGTTTTACCGCCATCTATATGAACAAAATAATTTCCATTAGTATCTAATGAATAATCTATACTGACTACTACACATTGAGATCCGTATAAATCTGAGGATTCTTTTATTAATTTTGGATTTAAAAAAGCAGCAGTATTAATACTCACCTTATCAGCCCCATTATCTAATAATAATTTAAAATCTTTTATGCTATTTACTCCTCCTCCAACACAAAATGGTGTAAAAATTTCTTCTGATGCAGCTCGAACGATTTTAATGTTTGGCGGTCTTGAAAACTTACGCGCATCTAAATCCAAAAAAATTAATTCATCCACAAATTGAGATTGATAAATTTTAGCTTGAGAAACTGGATCCCCAATTTCGATTACTTTATCAAATTTGTTAGTATTCACTAAAACCATTTGATTAAAGTCAAAGGATGAATTTTTAAGAAGTAATTTTGGAATAAGTCTTTTCAAATTTAGTCGTTTAAAAAATTTTCTAAAATTTGCAATCCTAAATCTTGACTTTTTTCAGGATGAAATTGAGTTCCATAAATATTTTCTTTATTAATCGCAGCAGTTATTTCGTGACCGTGATTAGATGTAGCAATGATATCTTTTTTTTCTAAACAGTTCATATGATATGAATGAACAAAATATACTTCAACGGGTTTTGGTAGATTTTTAAAAAGCATATTATTATCGTGATAATTTATTTCATTCCAGCCAATGTTAGGAACTTTAATACTATTATCTTTTGGTTTAATTTTAACAACTTCAGCATCAAACCATCCAAGTCCATCAAATTCTCCGCCTTCAAATCCCTTTTTAGCCATTATTTGCATTCCTAAACATATTCCTAGAATTGGTTTTTTATTAATTAAAACTTGATCATTTAAACTTTCTATAAAGTTTTTACTTTTTAAATTATTGATACAAGCTTCAAATGCTCCCACACCTGGTAAAATTAATTTATCAAATTGTGATAATAAACTAGGTTTATCAATAATTTCACAATCAAAACCTAAATATTCAATAGCATTATTAACAGATAATAAATTGCCCATTCCATAATCTATAATACCTACATTCATATTATTTATTATTTCTTAACGACCATGTTTTAATTTGCTTTTCGGCATCTTCTCGGTTCATTTTTCCATCTCTTGACCATTTGTCAAAATCATGTAATTTTTCTCCTTTTTCTAAATTATTGATATCAAAATTCCAAGGAGATACTGTGTGACTTAGTGAAATTTGATAAAACTCTTCTTTAGTTAGGCCAACTAGTTCTAAAAAAATCTCTAAACTAGGTGGCTCTTTTCCTTCATATTTTTTTACAAGAATAACGGCCTCTTCTCTTGACATACGATTATTTCTAATGTCTATTGAAGCTAGATGTGAAGGCCTAGTATAGCCTCTTTTAATAAATTTTATATAATCCCTAACCCCTTGCATATAACACTCGATCTTCTCATAAGTATATTCTTCTGGAACATTCTCGACTCTATCACCACTCCAACCTAAATCATCAGCTATAATTTTAGATTGCTTTTTTACATCCCAACGGATATAAGATCCCAAACAAACTGACCTGTAGTTTATTCTCCTTAAGTCTTTCAATTTCGGATACTGATAAGGAGATAAATCTCGTTTATCAACCTTACCACCTAGTCTTACGTACATGTCATCCGCAGATATTCCTAAATTAATAAATCTATTAAACCTTTTTTCGTCAACTTCTTCAGGTTGATCATAGGAGTAATAAGCTGTATATTCAGCTGAAGGTTCTCCCCAAAAAATTAAAGGAATATTAAATTTAACTGCAACCTGCATTGGGTAAGAAAAAATACCTGAGTGACAATGCCAACAAAAGTCTCCTTTTTCTAAAAAAGATTGTAACATTAATTTTTGAACTATTTTCCAATTGGGGGTAAAATCATGAAAATCAGCTCCTAGTTCTCTAAAAATTTTTGTTGTATTATCATTTAAATTTGGTCTCATAAATCCATGATTAAATCTAACAACTAAAACCTTTAATTTTAAAACTTTAACTAAATAGTACACAGCCCATGTACTATCTTTCCCCCCACTAAAAGGGACTAAACAATCATAATCATTTTTCCCTTTATATTGTTCAATTAAAACATCTAAATCTTTTCTTTTCTGAACCCAATCTACATTTTCTTTTTGAACATTAACCTGTGTGCAAATATTGCATACTCCTTTATTATCAAACGCTATAGTTTCATGTGTTTCTGGCAAAACACAACTTGTACACTTTTTCATATTTTTTGAATATTTATTTTTTAAATTTATTTATTTTACCAATTCATACCCCAAGTATAATTCGAATTAATTTTAGTTAATTCAGGGTTTTCGTTTAATATGTTGATAATTTCTTTTAATGAACCTTTTTTGTTCTCCATTTTAAGTTGTTTAATTATTCGTTCAACTACAATAAAATCTTCTGGGTAGTCTACAGTAATTCTATAATTTCCCCAGTTTTCTTCGTTTCCTAAAAGTATTTTAGAAAAATCTTTTCCCCGCTTCCAAAAATAAAAAGTAACATGTTCTCTATCTTTTAAATCAGTTGTTTCTTTCCATGCCCTTTCTAAAGCAGTAAAACTAAAAACTTCCACATCTGAACCGTCAGGGTATTTTTTTAAATCAGGAGGACAAGTGTTTGAAGCATAATCAACATTAGAATTAAAGTATAACTCAATAGTTTTATCAATTGATTTAGCATCAATTAACGGGCAGTCAGCAGTGCATCTAATTATTGTTTTTGCATTATATAATTTAGCTGTTTCATAATATCTATCTAAAACATCATGCTCACTCCCTCTGTAGTAAGATAAATTATGGTCCTCACAAAAATTAACTATTGCATCATCTTTTTCACTTAGAGTAGTTGCAATAACTATTTTATCTACTAACTTAGAATCTAAAACTCTATCAGTCATAAACTTTAGTAATGGTTGACCATTAATCTCTTTTAAAACTTTTCCTGGAAGTCTAGTTGATCCCATTCTAGCTTGGATAATTAATATTTTCATATTTTTTAATTTAACCTTTCAAATCCAGAGTGTCGAACAGGACCGTTTAATCTATTTATAATTTCAGATTTATTATCTTTTATTTTACTGATTGAATTTAAAGTTTCATCAAAAGCATTAAAATAAGAATCAAGTAATTCGTCATTATGTGCGATACATGCATAAAATCTATTGCTAGCAAGAAATCCTTTCTTAAGCATTTCTTGAGTTATTAAAGTTTGAATTTCTAAATCATTCTTTTTAAAAGTATAACTACTTAGAGATGGGATTCCACTAATAAAAAATTCAATACTATGTTTTTTAAATAAATCTGACCAACTGCTTCTTACTTTTTTTCCAATATCGGTGATGATATTCCAGGATTCTATATTTTCCATAACTTCGAGTGTTTTTAATGCTGCTGTTGGTCCAATTCTTTCAGTCCAAAAAGTACTGCTAATAAAGGTATCTTCTACAGATTTCATAACTTCTTCTATTCCAACTACCGCAGTAAGAGCATATCCGTTACCAATAGTCTTACCAAACATGGCTATGTCAGGATTGACTGAGAATTTCTTATGTATACCTCCAAAAGTTTCTCTAAATCCTGATGTACATTCATCAAAAACTAATACAATGCCTCTTTGAGTTGCTAAATCTCTTACTTTTTGGAGAAAATCATTTTCTGGCCCAAAATTTCTAATCACCTCCATTTTAATTACTCCAATGTCATTGTTGTCACAAATGTCTAATAATTGTTCATAATCATTGTAAGTAAAAGGATATACAGTATTTCTTAGGTTTTTTGGTACTCCTTTAGGTTTTAACCCTGGTAATAAATGATCATCTAGTCCATTTGAAGAATTATGGTTTACAGATAAATACCAATCATGCCATCCATGATATCCACAAATAGCTACTTTATCTTTTCCAGATGCAGCTCTAGCTATTCTTATAGCCAAGGCATTCGCTTCCCCACCAGCTCTACAAAACCTAACTGAATCTGCCCAATCGTTAATTTCAAGTAACTTTTCAGCTAAATAGACTTCTTCTGGAGAGCTGAAAGTACTCATGTTACCTTTATGTATAGTGTTTATTACAGCCGAATCTACTTCATCGTGTCCATAACCAAGGGTATTTGTTCCAATTCCCATAATAGACATATCCGTATACTTCTTTTCATCAAGATCCCAAACAAAACAGCCCTTTGCTTTAGAAAAATAAGAAGGCCAGTTGTCTGGCAAAAACATTTCTGGTCTCTTTGAGAGTAACATCGTACCTCCAGGAATAATTTTTTTCGCTTTTTTATATAATTCTTGTCCTTTCATATCCCTAGTTTATTACCAACTTTTAAATAAATATTTTTTTCTTTTTCGTCCAGCTCAGGTATGATTTTATAATCATCTAATATCAGACATCCGTCTGCACAAGAAATTACTAATTTATCATTATCAATTATATCAACTATTTTACCACAACCTTGTGAAATATACTTTTTATCATAAGTAGGCGTTGCCTTATTAATAAAAATATATCTGTTAAAAAGAGAAGATTCAGCTGGATTGTATGGTACAGAATGTATTCTAATTTTATTATTGATTTTTTCTGCTTTATCTTGCCAATTAATAGTATGCTTGCCATTTTTTTTTCCATAATATGAACCAATACCAATTTGGGGTTTGGGAGTGATTTTATTATTAATGATTTCTGAAAAATTATTTTTTAATAATTCATATCCTAATTTCATTCCTCGAGAATAAAGCTCAAAACCCGTTTCATTTTCTAATATTGAATATTTTTCTTGAACTAAAATATCGCCAGTATCGATTCCTTCATCCATCAAATGAATTGTGATACCAAAATACTTTTCCCCATTTTCAATTGTCCATGCTGTTGGTACAGGACCTCTATAATATGGGAGTAAGCTTGGATGAATATTTATGGATGAAAATTTTGCTGTTGATAAAAGTGATTTAGGAAGTATTTGTCTATAATATGTTGAGAAAATATAATCAGGACTTATATTTCTAACTTTATCAATTAAAGACTTGGTAATCTTAGGAGGAGATAGTACCTCAATGTCGGAATTAGAAAAATTTTCAATGACAGATTCATACCCATAAGTCTTATCCAATGGTAATTCATACGTGACAATCAAGGCAATTAAAACATCTCTTTGAGTCACAACATATCTAATAAAGTCAACTGCTATTTGTTGACAACCAAAAACTACAATTTTTTTCATGATTTTCTTCTATATACTAATGAACCTTTTTCACATTCTCTGGTGTGTAATTCTGAGCTTCCCATAATTTTCTCTATTCTACGGGTTTGAATAACCAGATTTTTTAGTTGTAACTCTGTTATCGAAACTGGTGAGTCTACGCATTCCATAGATTCATCTATTTTAAAATGTTTTTCTAATATTTGAGCTCCTGCAGAAACAGAAAAAGCTGGTACATCTATATCATTGGTATGATCAGATTGGCCTATAATACAATCTTTAAAATTTTCTTTTAAATTAAAAATAGATGAAATATTTGAATCTGATTCATTAGTTGGGTATGATGAGACACAATGAAGTAGAGCTATACGATTATTATATTTTTTAATACAATTATATGCGTTTTGGATTTCATCAATATTAGACATTCCTACCGACATGATAATTGGTTTATTAGTTTTAGCTACTTTTTCAAGTAAATCCATATTACCAATATCAAATGAAGCAATTTTATATAAATCTATATTTATACTTTCTAAATATTCAACACTTTCACTATCAAATGGGGTTGAGAAAAAATCAAGATTTAGTTTTTTTGAATATGACTGAAGTTCTTTGAATGCTTCGAAAGGAAGTTCACATTTTTTCAAAATATCAAAGATAGGAGAATCTTTAGAAACTCTTTTTTCTGTTAGGTATGTTTGAAACTTTACAGCATCTGCACCGGTTCTTGATACCGAATCTATCATTTGTTTTGCTAAATTTATATCGCCTCCATGATTAATGCCAATTTCAGCAATTACATAGGTTTTGTTATCAGTATTAAACCCAAAATCTTTTAACTTTTTCATATTATTATTATTATTATTATTTAATTACCATGCTGACATTCCTCCATCAACAGTTATATTCTGACCATTAACATAAGATGAAAGTTGGCTTCCTAGAAATAGTGCAACGTTAGAAATTTCATCTGAATTAGCCATTCTTTTCATTGGACATCTGTACTCATAATTTTTTACAAATACATCTGCTTGTGGACTTGTAGGATTATAAACACCCCCAGGGGAAATAGAATTCGTTCTAATATTTCTTTCTGCTAAATGTACTGCAAAGTATTTTGACATTTGAATTACACCTGCTTTTGTTGCTCCATAAACTTCGCTATTTTTTCTATCATTATCAGAATAGATTCTAAAATCAGGACTTATTACTCCATACATTGAGGCTATATTTATTATGCATCCTTGTTTTTGATTTTTTGAATCATAATTAGCAACATATTTTTGAATGCAATTAAAAGTTCCTTTTAGATTGACATTCATGACCCATTCAAAATTTTCTTCTGTACGATCTTCAAAAGGCTCAAAAACACTTACTCCAGCATTATTGATTAATACATCAATTTTATTAAACTTATTAAAAATACTTTTAAAAAAAGTTGAAACATCTTTACTTTTTCTGATATCAAGCTGAAAATAATCTACATTATTAATTTTGTTTGATTCTATTGAGTAATCAATCCCAATAACTTTACAACCAATGTTTACAAATAAATTACACATAGATGTACCTAATTGTCCACAGCTACCAGTTATAACTACAACTTTATTTTTAAGATTATAAATATTATCTAAGTTAGAATCTTTCATATTATACTTTTAATTTTAGTTAAATAATCTGCCAGTTTAGATGAATCTTTGTAATATTCAACAGTGATATATTTTAAAGTTTTATGCTTTTTGATAAATTTTATAATCTCTTTAGTTTCTTCTTCAGACGGCAGCTCATGTGCGTCAAATACTTCTCCTGTTAATTTAAATGCTTCTTTTGAAATATGTATCTGATTTACTCTATTCATAGGTAATTTTGATAAATACTCATCGTAATCAACACCAGTATTTATTGCCGTAATCTTCGCATGAGAAATATCAAATAAGAAATTTATGTCATTATCATTTACAATTGAACTTATAAAATTAGGATCAGTTATATAGTCATAAGCCTCTGTCTTGTATCCATTATTGTTTTCTACAGAAATATGAACTTGATCTCCAAAAATATTCTTTATATTTTTAATATTTTCAGATGCATTATTTTTCATTTCTTGAATTGGTAATTTAATTCCTTGAGGATGGAAAACACCTTTTTTTATTAAAGGGTTCTCGTAACAAGATGCTAAATGAAAAGATATAAGCTTTAAATCTTTTTTGTTAGATTTAATTTCTTTTAAATAATTAAAATCATCTGTTGAGAATTTATGAATTACCTGTAAATCGCAATGAAATAATTCTTGTTTTTTAAAACCTTTATCTAAACTATGATCTCGACACTCTAAACAATCCGATAAATCAATAATTTGAGAACTAAAATTATCGTTCTCAAATAAATGTGAAATAGGGGTAGCAATTTTTAAATTATTTTCCACTCAAAATACTTTTAGTTACAGTAATAATTTTGTCTAATTCGTTGTCATTCAATTTAGGTGAAATAGGTATACTAACAGTTTCATTTCCAAATTTTAAAGCATTTGGGTAGTCTGACGGTTTCCAGTCAAATGTTTTTTGATAATATGGATGCATAGGAATAGACTCATAATGTACTCCAACTCCAACTCTGTTATCATTCATTTTATTTAAGAAATCGTCTCTTTTAATACTTGTTTTGTTTTCATCCAAACATATGTTGAATAAATGATAAGCGTGTTTCGTGTTTTGTTCAATTTCACATGGTAAATTTATAGGTAAGTTTTTAAACTCCTGTTGATATAAATTCCATATTCTTTCTCTTTTGACAGAAAATTCTTCAATCTTCTTTAGCTGATGGATACCAATGGCAGCTTGGATATCTGGCATATTATATTTAAACCCTGCCATCTCAACCTTATAATGCTTGTAACCATCATCAGAAAATCTTGACCAAGCATCTTTTGACATTCCATGGAGTGCAGATATTTTTAATTTTGAAATTAAACTTTCATTATCGCTAATAATCATTCCTCCTTCCCCAACAGCAAGATTCTTTGTAGCATAAAAACTAAAAACCCCCATATCTCCGATGGTTCCTGCTTTTTTTCCTTTATAAATAGATTCAATAGCATGTGCACAATCTTCAATGACCTTTAGATTGTACTGGTTCGCTATTCTAATAATTCCTTCCATATCACAGGGTCTTCCCGCAAAGTGAACTGGAATTATAGCTTTAGTTTTAGAGGTGATTTTTTCTTCTAATTTGCTTGGATCCATATTCCAAGTGTTTGGGTCAATATCAACTAAAATAGGTTTTCCTCCCGCATGGATTATTGTGTTAACTGTAGCACAAAAAGTCATTGCTGTGGTAATAACTTCATCTCCAGGTTTTAAATCCAAGGTTAAACAAGACAAATGTAGTCCAGCCGTACATGAGTTAAGAGCTAAAGAATAATTCACTGATTTATATTTAGCAAAGTCATTTTCAAATCTTTTAGTTTTAGGGCCAGTTCCTAACCAACCTTTTTTAAGTGAATCAATTACTTCATTGATTTCATCTTCTCCAATTTCAGGCTGGCCAAATAGAATAAAGTCTTGCATATTATAATAGTCTTAATAAATAGTTTGAAAAATTTTTATTGCTTAATGATGTTGCTAAATTTTTTAATTGTGTTTCATCAATATATCCCATTTTAAATGCAATTTCTTCTAAACAAGCGATTTTTAAAGATTGTAAATCTTCAACTGTTTTAATAAAATTTGATGCTTGTAATAAATTTTCATGTGTACCAGTATCTAGCCATGCAAATCCTCTTCCCATTAATTCAAGACAAATTTCATTTCTGTCTAAATAAGCATTATTTACTGAAGTTATTTCTAATTCCCCTCTATTGGATGGTTTTACTTTTTTTGCTATTTCGATAACACTATTAGGATAAAAATATAGTCCTACAACAGCATGATTTGATTTAGGATTAATTGGTTTTTCTTCAAAAGATGAAATAAAGTCATTTTCATCAAAATTAACTACACCAAAACTAGTTGGGTTATTCACATAATGCCCAAATACTGTTGCCTTTTTTTCTATCTCAGCGTTTTGTATAGCTTTTTTTAAAATTGAAATTAGACCTTCGGAATAAAATATGTTATCTCCAAGAATCAAACAAACATCATCATCTTTAATAAAATTTTCAGCCAAAATAAACGCCTGGGCTAGTCCATCTGGAGATGGTTGTTCTTTATATGATAAATTTATACCAAATTTTGAACCATCTTTTAACAAGGTTTTAAAATTTGGCAGATCGTGTGGAGTTGATATGATCAATATTTCTTTAATTCCAGCTAACATTAATACTGATAAAGGATAATAAATCATTGGTTTATCATAAACCGGAAGTAACTGTTTTGATACCGTTAAAGTTAAAGGATGAAGCCTGGTTCCTGATCCTCCTGCTAAAATAATTCCTTTCATAAGTATTAGTTGTATTGTGATTTATAATAATTTTGATATTCTCCTGATGTAACATTATCTAACCATTCTGAGTTATCAAAATACCAATCTATTGTTTTAGCTAAACCTTCTTCAAATGTAACGGTTGGCTTCCATCCTAAATCTCTATTAATTTTAGTTGCATCGATCGCATACCTTAAGTCGTGTCCAGGCCTGTCTTTTACATAAGTAATTAACTTTTCAGAAGTTCCTGGTTTATGAGAAAGCTTAGAATCCATTAAATTACATAGTAATTTAATTAAGTCAATATTTTTCCACTCGTTAAACCCACCAATATTATAAGTTTGTGAATTGATTCCTTTATGAAATACTAAATCTATTGCAATAGCATGGTCTAAAACATATAACCAATCTCTAGTATAGTTTCCATCTCCATATACTGGAAGAGATTTACTATTAATGATATTATTTATAAATAATGGAATTAATTTTTCAGGAAAATGATTAGGACCGTAATTATTAGAACAGTTGCTTATTACATATGGGAAGTTATATGTTTCTCCATATGCTCTTACAAAATGATCTGAGCTAGCTTTACTGGCAGAATAAGGTGAGTTAGGATCATAGGGTGTGGTTTCAGTAAATAAACCCGTTTCACCTAATGTTCCATATACCTCATCAGTACTTACGTGGTAAAACAACTTGTTAGAATAATCATCTTTCCAAAGTTCTTTTGCTGCATTTAATAAATTGACAGTTCCAAATACATTTGTTTTAACAAATTGTAAAGGGTCTGCAATAGAACGGTCAACATGCGATTCAGCAGCAAGGTTAATTACTTTATCAAATTTATGAATTTTGAACAACTTGTTTATAATTTCTGAGTCAGTAATATCTGCTTTTAGAAAAGTGTAATTACTAGCATTTTCTAAATCTTTTAAATTCTCTAAGTTTCCAGCATATGTTAGAGAATCTAAATTGAAAATCTGATAATCAATATATTTATTTACAAATAATCGAACTACATGTGAACCAATAAACCCGGCGCCGCCTGTAATTAATATGTTTTTCATAATCTTATTTATTTATACCACAAAAATCTAACAATATTTTTTCATCAGCAATATTTAAACTTAAAAATTCTTTATGTGCTACTAAAAAAACTATGATATCTGATTTACTAACAGCTTCGTTATAATCAGTTAATTTATAAACTGTATGAGATTCAATATTGGGTTCCACAATAAAATGTTGTTCATTGTTTGAGTTTTGTAAAACCTTTTGAGCTATATACTTCGCTGGAGATTCTCTTAAATCGTCAATATTGGGTTTAAATGCTAATCCCATTAAAGCCGTTATTGGTTTTCTGCCATGTTTTAATTCAAATTTAAGTTTCTCATTTTGAATTTTCTCAGCACACCAAAATGACTTGTAGTTATTGACCTCTCTTGCTGTACCTATCATTTTTGACTCCGCAGGATAATCAGAAACAATAAAATAAGGATCAACGGCAATGCAGTGTCCCCCAACACCACAGCCAGGTTGTAAGATATTTACTCTTGGATGTTTATTAGCTAGATTTATTAATTCCCAAACGTTAATATCAGCCTTATCGCATATTAAAGAGAGTTCATTAGCAAAAGCTATTTGAGAGTCTCTAGATGAATTTTCTACTAATTTACACATCTCAGCAGTACGAGCATTCGTTGCATGCAACTCACCTTTCACATACTTACTGTAAAACAAGATTGCTTTTTGAGTAGAAGCCTCATCTACTCCTCCAATAACACGGTCATTATTTACGAGTTCATGCATTACGTTGCCTGGCAATACTCTTTCAGGACAATATGCAATGTGAATATGTCCTTTTAATTCAGGCCTTGATGCAAATATTAATTTTCGAATTTTATCAGTTGTGCCGATAGGAGATGTCGATTCAATAATGTATAAATCTCCTTTTTTTAGTAGTGGAATAATTCCTTTCGTTGCAGCTTCAACAAATGAAATATCTGGCTCATGATTTCCTTTAAAAGGAGTTGGAACAACTATTAGATATACTTCCGCAGCACTTGCTTTGGTTGCAGCCTTTAAATTCCCTTTTGAAACAGCTGCAGATACAATCATATCTAAATCCGGCTCTACAATATGAATTTTACCTTGATTAATTGTATCTACAACACTTTGGTTTATATCAACACCTAAAACATTCGTTCCGTGTGATGCTATTAATGCTGAGGTTGGCAATCCAATATATCCTAAACCTATGGTAACTACTTCTGGATTCATTATTATCTATTTTTTATAAAGTCTACAATTCTATTTGATGCTAACCCATCTCCATAGGGATTATGAAGCTTTGACATTTTAACAAAGTTGTCATGATTATTTAATAAGTCCAATGCTTTTGATACAATCAGATCTTCATTGGTTCCAACCAACAAAACTGTCCCTGCTTCAACTGCCTCTGGTCTTTCTGTGGTATCTCTCATTACCAGAACAGGTTTCCCTAAACTTGGCGCTTCCTCTTGAACACCTCCACTGTCAGTGATAATGATCTTAGATCTATTCATAAGCCAAATGAAATCTTGATACGCTAAAGGATCTATTAAAATTATATTATTAATTCCAGATAAGATTCTATTAACTGGCTCCTGTACCTTTGGATTTAAATGAACAGGATAAATAATTAAACGATTTGGATCATCTTCAGCAATTCGTTTTAAAGCTTTACAAATTCTTTCAAACCCTCCACCATGATTCTCTCTACGGTGTCCTGTGACTAAAACAACTTCTTGATTACCTATTTGTTTTGAAAGGTCCTGAATTAATTGACTGGGGTTTTCATTAACTTTCTCAATAGATTTAATCAAAGCATCAATTACCGTGTTTCCAGTAACTAAAATTGAATTCTCAGAAATATTTTCTTTAAGTAAGTTCTTTTTAGAAGTTTCAGTAGGAGTGAAATGATAATCACAAATTCTACCTGTTATTTGACGGTTTATTTCCTCAGGAAAAGGAGATAGTTTATTATTAGTTCTAAGACCTGCCTCTACATGACATACTTTTGCTCCAGAGTAAAAACTTGCTATAGATCCTGCCATAGTAGTCGTAGTATCCCCATGGACAAATACATAATCTGGAGTAAATTCTTCAAGAATTGGCTTTAAAGACTCAATAATAGTAGCTGTTAAGCCATATAAATTTTGTCCTGGCTTCATTAAATCTAAATCATAATCAGGTTTAATTTCAAAAAAATCTAATACCTGATCAAGCATTTCTCTGTGTTGTGCCGTAACACAAACTTTCGTGTCAAAAACTTCTGGATATTTTTGAAATTCTTTGACCACTGGAGCCATCTTGATAGCTTCAGGTCTAGTTCCAAAGATTAATAATATTTGCTTTTTCAAAACTTAGTTATCTACTTTTAAAGTGTTTTAGCTTTTAAAGATTTATCTAAAAAGTTTTTAACATCATAAATTATAGTATTCTCATTTATAATTGATGAAAAATCAAGCTTCTTAAATATATCATGAGAAACAGTTAAAACAATAGCATCAAACTTTTCATTAGGTTTTGATTTTAAAGATTCCAATCCATATTCGTGCATTACCTCATCTTCATCTGCCCAAGGATCATGAATGGTAATATTAGTCCCATAATCTTTCAATGCATTTACAAGATCAACTGCTTTAGTGTTTCTCACATCTGGACAGTTTTCTTTAAATGTAATTCCTAAAACAAGTACCTTAGAACCATTAACAGGAATGTTTTTCTTAATCATACACTTCACAATCTCAGAAGCTACATAATCTCCCATTCCATCATTTAAACGTCGGCCAGCTAAAATAATTTCAGGATGATACCCATTTTCCTGAGCTTTCTGCGCTAAATAATATGGGTCAACACCAATACAATGGCCTCCTACTAAACCGGGTTTAAACGGTAAAAAATTCCACTTAGTCCCAGCTGCCTCAAGTACATCATGGGTGTTGATATCCAAAAGATTAAAAATTTTAGCTAATTCATTGACAAAAGCAATATTAATATCACGTTGAGAATTTTCAATTACTTTGGACGCTTCAGCAACTTTTATTGTAGGTGCTAAATGTGTACCGGCTGTTATCACTGATTTGTATAAGCTATCTACTTTCAAAGCTATCTCTGGTGTTGAACCAGATGTAACCTTTAGTATCTTTTCAACTGTATGTTCTTTATCTCCTGGATTAATTCTCTCTGGAGAATAACCTGCATAGAAATCTTTATTAAATTTTAAACCAGAGGCTTTTTCAAGAACAGGAACACAATCTTCTTCTGTAGCTCCAGGATACACCGTAGATTCATAAATTACAATATCACCTTTTTTTAATACCGCACCAACTGTTTCACTAGCCTTTACAAGTGGTGTTAAAATAGGTCTGTTATTTTTATCAACAGGTGTTGGAACTGTTATAATGTAGTAATTACAATCCTTAATTTCAACCAACTGATTAGTACAAAATAGTCCATTTGAATCATAAGAAACACTAACTAATACAGATTGTAATGTTTCGTTATCAACCTCTAAGGTAGAATCAACCCCAGACATTAACTCTGATATTCTGTCGGAATTGATATCAAAACCAACCACAGAATACTTAGTTGCAAAAAGTCTTGCAAGAGGCAAACCCACATATCCTAGTCCTATAATAGCTATTTTATCTTTATTCATATTTTAAATTTTACAAATTTCCCCAATACCATTTTACAGCTTCTTTAAGTCCTTGCTGTAGGGTAAACTGTGGGTTATAATTTAAATTTTCTTTTGCTTTGTCTACACTTGCCTGTGAATGAGGAATGTCACCTGCTCTGTTAGGGCCGTATACAACTTCAATACTTGAAATTTTTGAATCAAACTCAGATAAATACTCTTTTAAATATGCCATTAAATCGTTTAATGTATTTCGATCTCCATAGGCTACATTGTAAACAGTGTTAATAGCTTTTTCGTTTGTTGCAACTAGACTTAATAAATTTGCCTGGACCACATTGTCAATATAAGTAAAGTCTCTTGAGTAATTTCCATCCCCATTAACAACAGGTGACTCTCCTTTCATAAGTTGACTCACAAATTTTGGAATCACTGCTGCATAAGCACCATTTGGATCTTGCTTTCTCCCGAATACATTAAAGTATCGAAGACCAATCGTTTCTATACCATAGGTTTTCGAAAAAATATCTGCGTATAACTCATTTACATATTTTGTAATAGCATATGGTGATAATGGTTTGCCTATTATATCTTCTATTTTTGGCATTGATTCAGAATCTCCATAAGTAGATGAGCTTGCTGCAAACACAAATCTTTTTACTCCATTGTCTCGAGACGCAACTAGCATATTTAAAAACCCACTCACATTCACATCATTGGATGTAATTGGATCTTTAATAGATCTTGGAACCGACCCTAATGCCGCTTGATGCAAAACATAATCTACATCTTTAGTTGCTTTTAGACAATCCTCAAGCTTTCTAATGTCTCCCTCAATTAATTTAAAATTAGCATCTTCAAAAAATTCTGCTATATTTTCTCTTTTACCTGTAGCAAAATTATCAAGGCAAACTACTTTGTTTCCTTTTTCAAGAAGTGCTTCACATAAGTTAGATCCAATAAATCCTGCACCTCCAGTAACTAGAATTGTTTTATTACCTAATTCAATATTCATTCAATTATTTTTATTTTTATTCGACTACCACCAGTAGCCCCTAATTTTTAAACTTTAGTTTTTTTACAGCTTCGCTGTTGTCAATCACATTAGTAATTGAATTATAACTTAAATTTTAAAGTTCAAATTTAATTTAATTTCTACTAAATTTTTCAAGACATCACAATGTCTGTCATTTTAGTAATTATCTATTAAATCAAACTTTATGATACACTTTAAACCAGTTAATAAATTCCTTTATCCCTTCATCTAAGGATACATTATTTTGAAAATTATAATCCTTCGTTATTTTTGAAATATTAGCCCATGTTTTTTTAACATCTCCATCTTGCATAGGAAGCATTTTCTTAATTGCTTTTTTACCTAAATACTTTTCTATTTTTTGAATAAATTTTGTTAATACGATAGGTTTATTATTTCCAATATTATATAACTCATAGAGCTTTTTAGTTGAAGAATCTGAAAACATTGCTGATTTAACCCCAATTACTATATCATCTATATGAGTGAAATCTCTAGATAAATCTCCATTATTAAATACTTTTATAGGTCTATCATTGACTATTGCTTCTGCAAATAAATAATATGCCATATCGGGTCTTCCCCAAGATCCATAAACCGTAAAAAATCGAAGTCCAATTGTATTTATTTTAAATAAATGACTGTACGCATGAGCAATGAGTTCATTAGATTTTTTAGTAGCCGCATAGAGACTTATTGGCTTATCTGTATTGTCTGTTTCTTCAAATGGTGTTTTCTTATTATCTCCATAAACACTAGAACTACTTGCGTACACTAATTTCTTAATACTATAATTCCTACAGCATTCTAAGATATTTAAAAAACCAACAATATTGGAATCAATATAAGTCTCTGGATTTTCTATTGAATACCTTACCCCTGCTTGAGCAGCTAAATTACATACCATATCAAATTTCTGATCTTTAAATAGCTTAGGTAAGTTCTCTCGATCTTCTAAATTCATGCGTATGAATTTGAAGTTTTGGAATAAATTACTACCATTTAAACTAAGAAAATCTTTAGCGCTATCTTTATAAATTCCTAACTCCTTAAGTCTGTCGAATTTTAAATTAGTACTATAGTAATCATTGATGTTATCAAGACCTATAACCTCATGATTATCTTTAATTAAAGTTTTAACTAAA
>Ga0209532_1000236_pt1 | contig 48728 bp, 50 predicted proteins | sample COG_02_FD_184746 | JGI IMG/M metagenome (GOLD analysis project Ga0209532, IMG submission 184746) | Pelagic Microbial community sample from North Sea - COGITO 998_met_02 (SPAdes) (version 2) | ecosystem: Environmental > Aquatic > Marine > Neritic zone/Coastal water | place: Helgoland, sampling... | reverse complement strand
ACAACTTATGCACCGTGCGATGCGCGGTTTGATGATTGAGTTGTTGGAAGACATTTCCCAAAATGGCCTGCCGGGCGATCACCACTTTTTCATCACGTTTGACACCCAAGTTGAAGGCGTTCAAATTGCTGACTGGCTGGGCGAGCGGTATCCAGAAGAAATGACTGTTGTTATTCAACACTGGTTTGAAAACCTTGACGTTAGCGAAGACGGTTTTGCAATTACCTTGAACTTTGGTGACAATCCTGAGCCATTGTATATTCCGTGGGACGCGATTTCGACGTTTGTTGATCCGTCTGTCGAATTTGGTCTGCGTTTTGAGGCTGAAGAAGACGATGAAAACGAAGCGGTAGAAGAAAGCCCAATGGTCGTAATCGAAGACGATGATGAACCAACACCGCCCAAAGGTGACGCTGAAATCGTTAGTTTAGACAGTTTTCGTAAGTAAACGTTAGCGCGACGAATTGCGCGGCATGTGAACCACCCGATAATATTGTTATTCATGCAACCATTCCGTATAGGGTGTCTATCACGCCTTAACGGAGAGCATTTATGACCAATACGCGCACAGAAACAGACAGCTTTGGCCCATTAGAGGTCCCATCAGACAAATATTGGGGTGCGCAAACGCAGCGCTCGTTGATCAACTTTCCGATTGGTTGGGAAAAACAGCCTGTGGCGATTGTGCGTGCGTTGGGTGTTATCAAAAAGGCCTGTGCGCAGGCGAACCACGATTTAGGTAAAATCCCGACGGAACTGGCGGATGCGATGATTGCAGCGGCTGGTGAGGTTGTTGAAGGTAAATTAGACGATCATTTCCCATTGGTTGTTTGGCAAACTGGTTCAGGTACACAATCAAACATGAATTCAAACGAAGTGGTTTCGAACCGCGCGATTGAAATGTTGGGCGGCGAAATGGGATCAAAGACCCCTGTTCACCCAAATGATCATTGTAACATGGGACAATCATCAAACGATACGTTCCCAACGGCGATGCACATTGCCACGGCGATGACGGCGCATGATGTTTTGATCCCAGGTTTGGAAAAGCTGCATGCGGCATTGGCTGCGAAGGCAGAAGCATTTAAGGACATCATCAAGATCGGTCGTACGCACACACAAGATGCAACGCCGATGACGTTGGGCCAAGAGTTTGGCGGTTATGCGTTTCAGGTCGCGCAAGGCATTGCACGTGTTAAGCACGCGTTGATCAATATTTACCCACTGGCACAGGGCGGCACGGCTGTTGGTACTGGTTTGAACACGCCTGTTGGTTGGGACGTTAAAGTTGCGGCAAACATGGCCGAAATTACAGGTTTGCCGTTTGTGACTGCGCCGAACAAATTCGAAGCATTGGCCGCGCATGATGCGATGGTTGAAATGTCTGGTGCGTTGAAAACTGTTGCGGCCAGCCTGTTCAAAATTGCCAATGACATTCGTTTGCTGGGATCGGGCCCACGTTGTGGTTTGGGCGAATTGATGTTGCCTGAAAACGAGCCAGGTTCATCCATTATGCCGGGCAAGGTGAACCCGACACAGTGTGAAGCATTGACGCAAGTGTGTGCGCATGTGTTTGGTAACGATGCGGCGGTTGGTTTTGCTGGATCGCAAGGGCATTTCGAGTTGAATGTTTATAAACCGATGATGGCGTATAATGTTTTGCAATCCATGCAATTGTTGGGTGATGCATCCGTTGCGTTTACCGACAACTGTGTTGATGGCATCGAAGCGGACGAAGAGCGCATTTCGACGTTGATGTGGGAAAGCTTGATGTTGGTGACGGCATTGGCGCCTGAAATTGGGTACGACAATGCAACCAAGGTTGCCAAGACTGCGCATAAAAACCGCACGACGTTGAAAGAGGAAGCAATCAACCTTGGGTTTGTTGATGCGGAAACATTTGATCGTGTTGTTCAGCCAAAAGATATGCTTGGACCGAAGTAAATTACTTCACATATTTTGAATTACTTTAAGTGGGGCCATTGGCCCCATTTTTCGTTAAAAATCGTACTAAACTTGGCATAAATCCAACCTAGAAATGACATGATTGAAACCGACCTTGGGGGTAAGTTTATATATCCCTAATGGCATGAAAGGTTCGATCATGTATGCAAAGCCTTCTAACGATATGTCGCCAAAACCAGCGCCGCTGTTATTAACGACACCAGTTAATAGTGTGGTTTCAGAATTACGTGCTGGACCACCGCCCGCGCAATTGACACCCGATGAGGTTTCCAAATTGTTCGTAGAAGTATCAAAATTGGTTTATGGGTCTGGACAGGACGGATGAATTTGCGCACATCTGTTGAATGGAAGATTTTCACAGACCACGCAAACATTCACTGACTTTGAATGGACATCGCACAAGCGTCAGTTTGGAAGACCCGTTTTGGCGGGCATTTATTAACATTTCAAAGCGGCGTGAGATGGCGATTAATGAATTGGCCGCAGAGATTGATGCGCGGCGCGGCATTGATTGCGGATTGGCGTCCGCGATACGTTTATATGTCTTGGAAAGTGTGAATGAGCAGCTGAATAATCAGACCTAATCAGGTACGATAATCAGTGGTAAATTTGGCGAACAGTAATGTCTGCTGTGCGGACGAAGCACCATTTCGCTGCGGTTGCGCTAATGGCTGCTTTTAACCCTTTACGGCATTGGCAGATAGACGGCTTTGTCAAGATATTGCTATTGGACGACGTTGAGGATCACTCCGCGGCGCTTGCGCGCTACCGCGATCCTCAACAGTATTCATGACAAATTAGAGGCGACCCATTCCAATGAATAACTGCCGATCCTGATCCTTTATCGCACGGCGGCCATGCATGACGCGCGTGTTATCAATCACCGCGACATCACCGTCCTGCCAATTGATCTCGACTGTGCAGGTCTCGGCAATGTCTCTAAGCTCTGCGATTTCCTCAGACGTCACATCGGTTCCGTCATCTAATGTATAAACCGGAGGCTCGTAGTTATGCGATGGCCCGAGAATTGCGTTCGCAAAAGCCTGCCCTTTTGACAAAGACGATGGTCGCACCGGTGAAACTTTAATGCGATACTCAAGGGAACCATCATCGTTAAGCGTGAAGTCCTGATCTGGAATAAACGCCTTAAATTGTAAAATGTGCTCCTGTGTAACCTCTTCGGGTTGACTTATGGCCGGATGTTCGTTTGCGAGGTAACGTTTCCACAGGGCCTCGGGCAGTGTTCTTGTGACCAGCATGCGCTGGGACCAACGCGTCTTTTGTGCTTCTGAAAAGGCCTCAAGAACGCGACGACCATCACAAATTGTGGTTTGAGACCCCTCAAAAGCTGCTTTAGTGCTGTAGAATGCAACGACGTCGGGGCAAACAGGCGTATTGCCGTTCTCGATATGAAGGCCGATTGGCCCAAGGCCAGCATCGACTTTTTGACTGCTTTCATCCGTATTCTCACGTGCAGGATCAAAGGTAATGGTCTTGCAAAGCTGTGATGTGATGGCGCTGAACGATGTCATATCCATATCGAAGCCACGCAGCATCGCCCAGCCGTCAGATTTCAGGTAGTCTTTGATATTGGAAAGTACGGCTGGGGTAACAGACGTCTCGCCAACTACCGAAGCGCGGATTACATTATAGCTCATATTGGGTGTCCTGTAGATTTTGATGTTTTGAATTAGGCTTGGTTTGACGGACGAAGCGCCGCCAAGGTTTTTGGATCGCGCGCCTGTGCGCCCACGGATTTATCGACCAATGATGGAAACAGACGCTGCACCTTGACAAAATACTGCTCTTTCCCTTTGGGGAAGCTTTCGCGTTTGCCCTTGAGGATTGCATCCCAAGCTTGCGCAGCGACAACTTCAGCAGAGTCGAGCGTCATATCCATAGGTTTAACGAGTGCGCTAAATGCGCATTCTGCTGCTGTGCGAGTCGCGCGCGGTGCTATGTAGGTCACTCCGATGCCATCGCCTGACAACTCACGACGCATGGCATCGGAGAACCCCCGAAGGCCAAATTTCGTAGCAGAGTATCCCGCGAAAAATGGGTAGGCGATATCACCAAAAACAGACCCGATGTTCACAAGACGTCCATTTGATGCCCGTAATGCAGGCAACAGATCACGGGTCAATGCCATGGGGGCAACGAGGTTTGTGGTTGTCATCCGTTCTAAATCGGAGTCCGCCATGTCTGTCAGATGTCCAACACTCAAGGTACCAGCGTTGTTGATCAGAATATCAAGCGTTTCGCCAACAGCATTAGCGATGAGTGCGCGCCCTTCTGCGCTTGTCACATCCGCGACAATGCAATAGGGATTTTGAGTTTCGCACTTGGAACGCGTCTCTTCCAACGTCGCGGAGGTGCGGCCAACAAGGATCAAATCAAAGCCTTTTTGTGCAGCCTCAATAGCCAATGCTCTGCCAATGCCGGTTCCTGCGCCGGTGATAAGAACTTTTCTAGTTGGGCTCATGATGCGATGCTTTCTGGTGTGATGTTAAATGATTGCGTCGAGCGTGTGTCGATCAAGGATGCCGCCACAGAACGGTTGGGTGTTCCAGCAGGGAACAACAGACCGGCCTCGGACGGATCGGTGATGATCAACGCAGTTGGCTGCGCATAGATCGGCAAGTCCGAAAGGTAAGCTCTGATCTCACTGGACGAGACTGGTGCCGCCGCCACGATGATCAGGGTCAACGCCCCATCAGATTTGCGAATGCCCAACGCGGAACTGACAATGCGCGGATCGGCGTTGACGCGCTGTTCCACCCATTCAGGTGAGATATTACGCCCTGCACCGGTCACCAAGAGTGCGTCCTTGCGGCCATCAACAACCAATCTCTCGCCCTCAAAATGGCCCAGATCGCCCGTGCGCCACACATCCGGTGCAGGATCGCCGTTCAAGTATCCTTGCATCACGGTAGGGCCTGAGACGACTATCTCACTATTCTCAAGAGATATGTTAACCCCAGCCAGTACCGGACCAACTGTGCCGGGGTGATTGTCTCCGGGTCGGTTCATTGCGACGACAGCACAGCATTCCGACAAGCCGTATCCTTCATGCACAGGAATACCGATTTTTTGCGCAGCGTTGATGAGGGAGGGTGAACTGGACGCGCCACCAACGGCGACAAAGCGAAGGCTGTCTGGCGCGGTATTGGTTCCAAGTGCGTTTACCCAACGGCCCAAGATCGCAGGTGCCAGCAAACTTGTCGTCGGACGTATTGCCTCAAAGGCATCGACAAGGTGTTCAATCGGCGCACCAAACAGGGACTTCGTGGCTTCAAATCGGAAAACTGTTCTGGCACCAGCCACAATTGGCAGGAATATTCCGCAAATCTGCTCCAAAAGCTGTGCGAGCGGGAGGATTGATAGGTGTATATCTAACGCGTCTGCTGCAATGACCCGACTTAATGCGCTGATAGAAGCATCCAGTTGACGATCCCCAAGCACCACGCCTTTGGGATTTCCCGAAGATCCAGAGGTATAGATAATCCGCTCTGCACCACCAGTGTAAGAACGCAAAACGCAAGTTTCGCTTAGTACAGCAACCGGGCTGACGAGTTTCAGGTGCGGCAAGGCTGCAAACATCTCTGGATTGCTGGTGACAACCGCACTGACTTTTGCATCCATCAAGACATGCGCATTCTGGGCTGTACTAAAAAAGAACGGCAATGGCACTTGCCGCTTACCACTGAGTGTCAGCGCCAAATCAGCCACGACATAGTCGATACCACCCGCCAACCCGATGCCAATGGTTCCATCCGTCGCGTCCAACGCGCAGGCTAGGCTTTCGACACGCGTGGCCAGATCACGCCAGCGTATCTGGCTTATGTCATCCTCGAACGCGATGTCATCTGGGCGGGTTTGCGAGTGGCGCTTGAGCGCGTCAAAGACCTGTTTCATCAGGACGCCTCCCCAGCAATTTTGATAGCACGCGCGCGTGGGGACAAGACAGCGGGCTGAGACAAAGCCTCGCTGAAGGCGCATACCTTCGGGTCAGTGTCGTAATATGAGCCCCACGCCTTTGGGTTTGAAATCTGAGATATGTCCGCTGGAGCCAATTCTACATAGTTCAGCGAGGTTCTTTTCAGCAGACGGCGTAGGGGTGTGGTAGCGGTGAATACCCCACAGGTCATCCCGTTTTCGCGGCCCCATTCGATCATTTTGTCCAGCATGGGCAAAACTGGAAAAGGCGTCGTAGAGGCAAGGGAAACAACTTCCATTATTTCCTGCGCTGGAACATCAATATGCGCTGCGTGTCGTAGAGCGGTTGAAAAGTCGGTCTTGAGATAGGTGTCTGAAAAAAAGCCATCTTTTGCAATCCGAATGCCTGCCGCACAGAGGATTTCCCCGTCTACGCGTTTTGCAACAACCAACAATGGCGCGACCGCAGTTACGTCTGCACCGTAAACATGGCGATAGACCCCCTTGATATGATCTTGGGCCTCTTTGCGTCCGGGGCAATCCCCACTTAAAAACTCGATCTTCATATCCAACCTCAACGTGTCTTTTCATGACGTTTTGAGGATGTTTTTGCGTATCAGGCTTACAAGAGACTTACAGCAATCAAGAAAATTGAAATCCGTTAAAGATTTTGGCCAATCGTAAAGGAAAAAATGCTGCCGCCACCTTCGCGGTCTTGGATAGAGACAGCCGCGTTGTGCGACTGTGCGACTGACTTTGCGATTGCCAGACCGATGCCTGATCCCTTGGTGCCGACGTTTGCTTGATTGCCGCGATTGAACCGCTCGAACAATGCCATCTTGAGCACGTCTGGCACACCTGCTCCACGGTCAAGAACCCGCCATCCGGCTGGATTCGTGTGCAGCTCGATTTTGACTTCGCTGTTCTCGGAGGAATATTGCAGAGCATTGCGTACAACATTCGCCAGAGCAATTCCCAACAAGCCTGCGTTCCCGTTAACAAGTACGGTCTCGTCCCCGATCAGAGATAGACGGCGACCGGACCGCAGAGCCACGGGTGCCAAATCAGTTGCAACCTCGACCGCTACACTTCGTAAATCCACAGCCTCAAAACCGGATTGCAAAGCGGCATCGGCCCGCGACAAGTCAATAAGTTGGCTAAAAATACGGTCCAGCTGTTTTGCATCTTGTGATAGGGTTTTCTTCAATTCTGGGTCATCGATCCGGTCGATACTGGATCTAAGCACCGCGATTGGTGTACGAATTTCATGCGCTACGTTTGACGCAAAATCCCGCTGTGCTTTGTATCCTTGCTCGACGCGATCAAAGGCCATGTTCACATCTTCAATCAGCGGGGCAATCTCGGCGGGTATTAGGTCCGTCTGAAGTCGCTGATTTGCAGCCGTTGGTCCGATCTGATGCGCTTGAGTTGACAGTACCTTCAAGGAAGAAAGAGCGCTACGCGTGGCAAACAGTGCAAAGGTCAGCACCATTACAACACCCAAAACCACCCACCAGATTCCCTCTTCGATCTCGTGCAAGAGTTTGTCGAACTGTGTCTCGTTACTTCCCTTTGGGTATGTGGATACCAAGACATAAACATCCTGTTCCACGATCCGGGTTCTTAAGCCGATACCAAGCCTGTCACCGAGAAGAGCAATCTTTTGTGGATCACCCAATTTGATCTGCGAAAGTTGCTGCCAAATGGCATCAGACTCTTCTCCACCAGCTAGAATACCGCCAGTTTCATCATAGACCGTGTATCGATAAGTTCCTTCCACACCCTGAAAACGTAGCGAACCAGCATCAAGACCATATTGCGGAGCAGCCGGATCTATCTGGCCAACGATCTCTTTGGCTTCAACTATCATCGCGTTTTCGAGGTTTTCTTCTAGATGTTCATAAAACTCGCTGATCAAGACGGCTCCAGCGAGGATGATGCACAGGCTTAACGCAGCAATGATGTTGAGTAGCAGGCTCCTCTTTAATGATCTGCGCTGCCCAAAAAGAAAATTCACAACTTTCATGCAGAATTTTCCTGAAGTACGTATCCGATGCCACGTAGGTTATGGATTTCGATATTCGCACCCTTGTCGATTAGCTTTTTTCTCAGTCGGTGGGTCAATACCTCAATAGCATTTGGCGTTGCTGCCTCGTTAAATCCATAGAGCGCGTTTTCAATAATATCTTTTGAAACAACGCGCTCGGCACGGCGTAAAAATAACTCCAGTAGGGCGAGTTCGCGTTTCGAAAACCTTGTCACTACTTCGTCGATGGCAACCAACCGCTCTGCCGTCTTATACGTCACATTGCCCAACGATAGAATCATCCCAAGCGCGCCACCTGGTCGCCTCAGAACCGCATTTATGCGGGCGATCAATTCTGAGACAGCAAACGGTTTCACAACATAGTCGTCAGAGCCTGTATTCAGCCCTTTGACCCTGTCATCCAGCGCATCGCGCGCAGTACATATGATAATCGGTGTTTGCGGTTTAACTATTTTGATCTTGGGTAGAACGTCCAAACCATCTTGATCTGGCAATCCGAGATCAAGAATGACCGCATCATATTCAAAGCTCTTCACGGAATGCAAAGCATCTACCGCTGTATGGACGACATCCACCAAAAATCCGGCGTCACGCAAACTGGCGCTCGTATTGAGCGCCAGTTTTTCGTTGTCTTCAATATAAAGTAACCGCATTCAACGCGTACTCCTATTTTTCGGTTATACATCATAGGTGAACCATCGTCGGCCTTGAACATCACCTGTGCAAGGTTTCCTCGCCATCATACCAAACATCGCGTACCAGTCCACCTGAAATCCGGTAATGATGCGCCGAAACATTACCGCGTTTTGTTTTAATCGCCTTTAGACCAAGATCTACTGCGCGCACGCTCATGATCTTTTCGTCAATGGTGTTCATCAACTTGCCGCTACGCACGATATCGTCGTCCAAAAGGCTGGCGGGCAGCCTTCCCCCACAACGGCATGACAGCGATCAATATTTGAAAACGAAAAGGTCGGATGTTTGTCCAAAACATCGGACCTTTTGCAAACTCGGTCGCGTCTTAATTGCGTGTCCACGTTCCGCCATCGCGGCAAATGAACAACACACAACCCGAAACCGCCAATTGGTTCCCGTTCAATTGCAGGCGTGAATTATAGGTTTTATCGCGATCTGGCGACCACACTTGCCCACGGTAAGCGCCATCGCCCCCGGATGGGGTCGTGTCAAAAATAATCTGACGGCCAATGCTGGGCGTTTGGATCGAGGCACCGCTGCTGTCAAACGCCTGCACCAATGTGCCACACAGCGCTGCTCCGCAAGGGGCCACGTTAATCACACCCGATTCGCCGTTGTCATCGGCCGATGTGCGCCAATTGCCTTCTAAAGGGTCCGCTGCGGCGGCAGCTGCAAAGCCGACAATCGCAGCTAAAGTGATTAATGTTGTTTTCACAAAAATCTCCTCCCTGAAAGGGCGTTTACAGGGACCGCAAAATCGACCGCAAGACCAAGGGCAATTCCAAAAAGACGCATATCAAGCTCCATTATGTTTTTATAAGATTGATACGCTTATGGTCTGTGAGGCTTACATAAAACTTACAATCATGAAATATTACGTTGGCAGCCATTACCGAAGCCGCCGTTCGTAGATAGCGCAGCATCGGTCAAAATGGGCTCGAAGCGGACTTTGGTGGAAGTTAAAATGTCCTGATTACTTATATCAGGCATCTGATTAACCGTGATGGTTTTGTCCAGTTCGGTACAGTATTTATCGTGTCGAAATGAGTCGTACGCTTAACGTGGGATCAGGTTTAGGAATATACCATCTTTGGATCGCACCGTCAGATGTGCCACAGGCAACGGTGTTGGACCATCGGCCAATTCGATCTTGAATGCGCGCAAGATTGTATAAATTAAAACCACGCCTTCGATCATTGCGAACCCAGCGCCTGGGCATGCGCGTGCGCCTGTTGAGAATGGCATATAGGCATCGCGGGCGCATTTTTTCGTTTCCGCCGTTTTCCAACGATCAGGATTAAATACGTCGGCGTTTTCCCACAAACGTTCGTGGCGATGTAGGTGCCAAGGCGATACGACGATTTGTGATCCCACGCGGATTTTACGATCGCGAAATATTTCTGGTTGGGTCGTTTCGCGCACCATCATTGGCACCGGTGGATATAAGCGTAGTGTTTCGCGGAAAATGTCGCGGGTGAATTCGAGGCGACTGAGGTCTTTGAAATTGAGGGTGTCGTTCGTGGCGGCGGCATCGATTTCAGCGCGCGCGCGTGTTTGCGTTTCTGGATCAAGAGCCAGTAGGTAAAGCGCCCATGCCAGTGCCGATGCAGATGTTTCATGACCTGCAAGGAAGAAGATCGCGACCTGATCGACCATTTCGTTTTGGGTAAATGATGTGCCGGTATCGGGGTCAACATTGGTCATGATTTTCGACGCCAAATCATCGGGTGCATCGCCACGTTTCAAGGCGTCTGTGCGATCTTGTGTAAGTTTAGTCAGGTGTTTTCGAATTTCGCGTGCTGCCTCTTTGGTTTTACGGCGTTGAAAAATCGGCACCAGACGTTTGATCGCGAATAGTGATCCGAAATTAACCAAGGGTTGTGAGCGTTGGTAGGCGCGAAAGCTGTGGAATGTATCTGACGCGATTTGATCTGTTATTGGGATTGAGAACAATGTGCGAAATATAATGTCGGCGGCGATCTGCGATGCTTCTTCTTCGATTTCGATCGCACCTGAGCGCGATTTCAACCGCGTAACTGCGTCATTGGCAGCATCAAGCATTGATTGAAAGTTGTGACGGAGTTTGCCGCCCTCAAAAGCGGGATCGATAATGCGGCGCTGGTGTTTCCACAATGCGCCGTTTGAAACAAAGACCCCGTCCCCAGCAATGATGCCAATGTCGCGTTGATGATTTCGGATTTAGGGAAGTCGTCTGGACGTTCTTTTAATACGGTGCGCAGAACCTTTGGGTCGTTGACAAAATATGACCAAAAGCGCGGCAATCGCATTGCCGCCATCCAAGCGCGATACAATTTTGGTGGTTGCGCCATGAAGATGTCGGACTTGAACATTTGCAGGTGTTTCCAAAACCATACGTCCGCTTCGCGGTGGCGTGGTTTTAGTGGGACTACCTGTTTTGCCATGTGTTCTCTTTCATGCTGTGGAACGTCGACATTGTGGTGCGGTTTGTTTTAGGGCTGGATTTATACCCCGCGAACCGCGCGCCCAATGTTTCTGGTCCCGCTGTAACACGAAAGTAGTCGTATTGTTCAGGATGATCCAGCGCACAAAGATACAGAATGTGAAGCTTGAAGTAATCTGTTTTCATCTCTTCCATACGGGCCGGATCGATGGTGCGATTGTATGCAGCCGACAAAACCAGTGGCCATAGTTGTGATCCATCGTTTGGTGCCACGCCCGTAACAGCGACAGGATCGCAAAGCGCGAAAGAACAGGCATCTGTGGGTGCGGTGACATCGACCCACGTTTGCAGCGCCGTTTAGACAGTGAGTGCAAGTCAGCGCGCAAGCGTTCCGCCTTGGGCAGGAAGGACACCATAGGGACAACATGGCCCAAGGTGAGCAATGAAATATGGGGGCCATTGTCCAGGCGATCGCGCGGCGCGGCGCGTAAAACATCAGCCAGAACACTGATGCCGATATGCGCGCCCGACGAATGGCCGACGATGAGGACTTCGTCCCAATCTTCGTCCAAGGTGGCCATAATAGATGTGGCGAACATTGTGATTTTCAATTCGAGTTCAGGCGGGTTTTCTCCCATTTGGCTGGCTGAAAACCCATAGTCATGCATCAAGTAATAGGCGAAAAAGCTGGTATCGAGTTTGCGGAAAATCTGCAAAGTTACCCAAAATAGTAAGAAGCCAAAAGCCAAGGCGAATGGCCATGCCATCACCAATTTTACAATGACATATATTGAGAATCCAGACACTAACGCCAAGTTGAACTGTAATGTTAGGGCAAACACTGGATACAATGCGACGAAAACAGGAAAACGGCGTGTGCGGCCGATCCGGCCCAATGCTCCAGAGGATAGGTAAATCCAAGCGGTGCGTAATAGGAGTAAAAAGGTTGAAAGAATTGTTCTGGATTGAGAATCTAAAACAACGTCTGACCACAATAGGAATTCAAAGGAGGTGCTTGTTTTTTGGCCGTCAATACAAGCTTCGACATCCCAACCGTAATTTTCACTTCCGCGACTGCGGCCTTTAACGTCAAGTTCGTATCCAGATATTTCCTCTTGGCGTTTTGCTTCGGTGCGATAGAGTTCACGGTAGCGGCGTGGCCCGATCGGATCGTAGCCAGGTATATAAAATACCTTTCGTTTACGAACGGATTTGTGCCCCGTTCCTTGCGCCGTTTTTGTCACGTTTTTCCCCTGAAACAATTACCCTACGTAAGAAATAGTACTTTAGCCAACGCTTGCAAGAGCTGGAAAAGTTTCTAATAACCAAAAAGATATCCTAGAAAATGCACCTGTCAAAAGTGCGAAGCCTATGATCACCAATAAAACACCCATGAATATTTCGATAGCGCGCATATGACGCTTAAATCTGTTCATAATCTTAATTGCGCGATTAATAAAGATGGCCGCCAAAATAAATGGCATTCCTAGGCCGATTGCATAAAGCGCCATCAAGATACTGCCGCGTGCGATTGATCCCTCTTGGGCTGCTAATGATAAGATCGTGCCTAAGATTGGGCCAATGCAGGGCGTCCAACCAAATGCGAATGCAAGGCCAAGGATGTAAGCACCAAAGGCGTTGCCACCTTTGTCACCTGCATCAAGCCGCGCTTCGCGGTAGAGGAACGGAATTTTTATAACACCGATGAAATGAAGACCAAAGGCGATGATAACCACGCCAGCGATGCGACCAAACCAAAGCTGGTTTTGTAAAAACATTTGACCAAGCGCGGATGCCGCGAGGCCAAGTAGAATAAAAACAGTGGAAAGCCCAAGGACAAAGAATATAGCGCAAACGATTGTGTGGCGACGCGCCGATCGTTGGTTCGACATTTCCGCCATGGATATACCACCCATATACGCCAAATAAGGCGGTACAATTGGTAAAACACAGGGGCTGAGAAAGCTGATAACACCAGCGAGTAGTGCAACAAGCATGGCAGGAAGTAATCCTGCGTCGATGATATCAATTCCAAACATGCTTACTCTTAGCGTGAGAAGTTAAAGAGGTCATTACGCAAATTGTAACTTCTTTGTAGACTTTTGAAACATTAGATCGCAAAACGCATTTATGAAATTTGATGATACTTTAGATGCTGTTGGATTGTTGTGCCCCCTGCCCGTATTAAAAGCGCGAAAGCGGTTGATGGCGTTGCAGTCGGGTCAAGTTTTACGCGTGCAAGCAGATGATCCTGCCGCGGTTATCGATTTTCCCCATTTTTGCCATGAACAAGGTCACAGCCTGATTGAGATGGTTCATGAAAATGGGATACATGTTTATTATTTACAGAAACACTGAATAATTACTTCTTTTTCATAACTACATCTTGTAGCTTTGCAAAAAATGCATAGCTCGGGAAATGAGCTGGCTGGGAGGAAATTATGGATTGGGATAAGCTGCGTATATTTCACGCTGTTGCTGACGTTGGGAGTTTGACCCACGCAGGCGATGTTTTACACCTGTCGCAATCTGCCGTCAGTCGGCAAATTCGTGCCCTTGAAGAAAGCCTGAACGTCACGCTGTTTCACCGCCATGCGCGTGGTCTGATCCTGACGGAACAAGGCGAGTTGTTGTATGATGCAACATCCAATATGTCCAAAAGGCTGGAAGCGGCCGAGGCGCGTATTCGCGATAGCGAGGACGAAGTGTTTGGTGAGTTACGTGTAACCACGACCACGGGTTTTGGCACCTTGTGGTTAGCGCCACGCATTCGACGTTTGTATGATCGATATCCTGATTTGAAGATTGATTTAATCCTTGAAGAACGCGTTTTGGACCTGCCCATGCGCGAGGCCGATGTGGCCATTCGCATGAAGGAACCGAGCCAAGCAGATTTGGTGCGGCGACGTTTGATGAATATCAATATGCGGTTTTATGCGTCCCAAGCTTATTTGGACAAACATGGCACACCTAAGGATTTCAATGATTTAGAAAACCATCGGATTATCAGTCAAAGTCTGACCTCACGCCAAGTGAATGAAAGCGTGGCGTGGATGAAGCCGTTGTTGAGCCGTGATCATGCATCCCATTTAACGGTAAATAACTATTTCGGCGTTCTGCAAGCAGTTTTGCATGACACGGGTATTGGGGTCATGCCTGATTACGTTACCGACGAAGTCCCTGACTTGATCCGCGTTCTGCCGGAAGAGCAAAGCAAAGAAGTTCCTGTGTTTATGGCGTTCCCCGAAGAATTACGTCATTCAAAGCGCGTTCAGGCATTTCGCGACTTTGTTTTGGAAGAAATCAAAACCCATCGTTTGCATAAAACCGAAGGCGTATAAGTGGTATACCCGCAACGCATATCGGGTATGCAATTTTATTGACTATTCGTTAAGCTGATTAAGCTATAGCTTGTAATTGAAGGTCGCGGTTGGAGCATCTTGTTCCTGTGACTTTCACCTCCCTGTTGGACTAAGGCCGAGCTTTGCTCGGCCTCTTTTTTTGTGGAACGGTTTGTTACACGAAAAGCCGCGTTTAAGGGGTTTTTCTTATGGTCAACAACGCTTAAAAGACATCAAAGAATCCCATACGAGGTTGCCCGATGTACATTGAACCACAAATCACCCAAGACCTAATCAAAAGCCACGGGCTGAACGCTGAAGAATATCAGTTGTTGTTGGATACTATTGGGCGCGAACCTACGTATACGGAACTTGGCATCTTTTCTGCCATGTGGAATGAGCATTGTTCATATAAGTCATCCAAAAAGTGGTTGCGCACCCTGCCGACCGAAGGCCCTCAAGTTATTTGTGGCCCTGGTGAAAACGCGGGTATCGTTGACATTGGTGATGGCGATGCAATCGTTTTCAAAATGGAAAGCCATAACCACCCATCATATATTGAACCATACCAAGGTGCGGCGACCGGCGTTGGCGGTATTTTGCGCGATGTGTTCACAATGGGTGCGCGTCCGATTGCTGCGATGAACTCGTTGTCATTTGGTGATTTTGATCATCCAAAAACCAAAAGCCTGATCAACGGCGTTGTTGAAGGTGTTGGCGGTTACGGGAACTGTTTTGGTGTGCCAACTGTTGGCGGAGAAGTTCGTTTCCATTCCGCATATAATGGTAACTGTTTGGTAAATGCGTTTGCCGCTGGTTTGGCAAAAACAGACAGCATTTTTTATTCTGCTGCATCTGGCGTTGGTATGCCTGTGGTTTATTTGGGCGCTAAAACAGGCCGTGATGGTGTGGGTGGTGCGACGATGGCGTCAGCGGAATTTGATGATTCAATCGAAGATAAGCGTCCAACTGTGCAAGTTGGTGATCCGTTTACGGAAAAACGTTTGATGGAAGCGACGTTAGAATTAATGCAAACGGGCGCCGTGATTTCAATTCAAGATATGGGGGCCGCTGGCCTGACCTGTTCTGCCGTAGAAATGGGTGACAAGGGTAATCTGGGTGTGAAATTGAACCTAGAAGACGTGCCACAACGCGAAGAAGATATGACGGCATACGAAATGATGCTGTCTGAAAGCCAAGAACGCATGTTGATGGTTCTAAAGCCTGAGTTGGAAGATGCGGCGCGTGCTGTGTTTGACAAATGGGATCTGGATTTTGCCATTGTTGGCGAAACGATCGCAGAAGATCGTTTTTTGGTTTTGCATAACGGCGAAGTTAAAGCAGATTTACCATTGAAGGCGCTGTCTGGAACGGCACCTGAATATGACCGCCCTTGGGTTGAAACGCCACCTGCGGCGGCGCTGACGAATGTGCCGCAAGTTGATCCAATTGATGGATTGATGGCGCTGGTAGGCAGTCCCAATTATTGTTCCAAAGCTTGGGTTTATGAACAATATGACAGCATGGTGATGGCTGATACGTTGGTGCGCCCAGGTTCAGACGCTGGTGTTGTACGCATTCATGGAACAAACAAAGCTGTTGCATTCACATCGGATGTATCTCCACGTTATTGCATGGCGAACCCATTTGAGGGTGGCAAACAAGCAGTGGCAGAAGCATACCGCAATTTGTGTGCAACGGGTTCAAAACCGTTGGCGACGACTGATAACATGAATTTCGGTAACCCTGAGAAGCCAGAAATTATGGGCCAGTTCGTTGGCTGTATCAAAGGTATCGGCGAAGCTGTTTTAGCATTAGATATGCCAATCGTATCGGGCAATGTTTCATTATATAACGAAACTGATGGTGCCGGCATTTTGCCGACCCCGACAATTGGTGCGGTTGGACTTTTGTCCAGCTTAGATGAAATTATCAAAAACACACCTTCGGATGGTGATGCGCTGGTTTTGATTGGCGCGACAGACGGGCATTTGGGCCAGTCTGCGTTGCTGAAAGAAATGTTTGATCGTGAAGAAGGTGATGCACCGCACGTTGATTTGGCGGCTGAGAAAGCTGCTGGCGAATTCGTGCGCGCGGCGCATAAAGCCGATTTGATTACGGCGGCGCATGATTTGTCAGATGGTGGTCTTGCTGTTGCGGCATTGGAAATGGCGATGTCTGCCAATGTGGGCGTTAGCGTTAGTGATGGTGACACGGGTTGGTTCTTTGGTGAAGATCAGGCGCGTTATTTATTGGCAACACGCCAAAGTGATGCGTTGGTATCTGCGGCCAAAGATGCCGGAATACCAGTTCAAGTCATTGGTTCGTTTTCTGGTGATCAAGTTGTATTGGGTGCAAAAAAACATGCGCTTTCCGACTTTATCGATACCTATACTGGCAGCTTGCACTCAAGGGTTGTGTGAGCGTCCAAATTGTGTCAAATTCTCCCAATATAACACAAAAATGCCTTATTTTACTCATTGAATACGAACCGTAAGGGCCTATCTGTGTGCTAGTGAAGCCTTGGGGGAGCGTACGTTGAGAAAAATTATAATCGCATTATTGTTACCAGTATTTTTTGTGTCTGTTTTGGTGTTGGGTTTTTATTTCTTTGCACGTCTTGGTTTGGGGATAGCGTATAATAACGCTAAGTTACGCCGAAATAAGCGTTCGCGCCAAAAGACATTGCACAAAAAACAAGTTATCACTTAATTCTTCGTTGCAACTGTTCCAGTTTCAGTGACATACAGTATTGTCATTGGAAGATGGAGAAATGTTATGGCTATAGAAGCAAGCGTCATCGAAAATTTAATTAAAGAGGCCTTCCCCACTGCCGATATCGAGGTTGATGGTGCGGATGGTGTTCACATGTCTGCCACAGTCACAGCATCAGAGTTTACGGGCAAATCCATGGTTGCACAGCACCGTATGGTTTTCGCCGCGTTAAAAGGTAAGATGGATGGGCCAAATGGCGAACTTCATGCCTTGGCACTGAAAACAAAAGCAAAAGCATAGATTGATTAAAACGGGGTTGATCCCCAGATGAAGGAGACTGAAATGTCTAACCCAGCACAAGAAGAAATCAAAAGCACCATCACAACGAACGACGTCGTTTTGTTCATGAAGGGCACATCGTCCATGCCACAGTGTGGGTTTTCAAGCCGCATTGCGGGTGTATTGAATTACCTGAACCTGGAATGGAAAGATGTGAATGTATTGGCTGACGAAGGTGTTCGCCAAGGCATCAAAGATTTTTCTGATTGGCCAACAATTCCGCAATTGTACGTTAAAGGCGAATTCGTCGGTGGTTGTGACATCGTGACGGACATGATGTTGTCCGGTGAACTGGATACCTTGTTCACCGAAAACAAAATTGCGTTTGATAAAGACGCTGCTGACAAAGTCAGAGAAGCAAACGCTTAATCTTCTTGCGCTGTAGCTAATCCTTGGACTTGTCCAACGATTTTCTGCAGCGCTGAGACTGCTTCGTCGCGTTCGGAGCGCAATTTTTCCACCATATCATCTTGTTCTGGATTGCCTGCCTCTAACTGAGACTGCGCTTGGGATAATTCTGCCTTTAGTGCTGTCATGTCCACCTCTGCGGCGCGCAATTTTGCTTCGGCATCGCGTGCGCGGTCGGTGGTTTCTGGATCAGGTTTGGATGTGGGCAACGCGTTAAGCTTTTCTTCGGTTGCTGCCGTGCGATCTGCCAACAATAGGCCAGACATCAACAACATCCGACTTTCGGTGATGCGTGCGCCCGCGCCGTCCAATTTTTGAGCCTCTTCGTTCAACATTGCCGCAGCGGCGTGAAGAAATTCTTCTTCGCCTTCTTGGCATACGACTTCGAAACTGCGACCACCGATTTCAATCGTGACTTGGGACATATCTATTCCTCAACCAAAGGTTTAAGTTTTTTCAAAATATCTTGGACATCTGCAATGTCTTTTTCGTGTTGCTGCTTCACTTGGTCTAAATCAGAACTTGTAGAGGCGGCATGTGCCGATTTGAAGGCGACTTGGGCATCTGCGGATTGCGCGGATGCCGCGTCCAATTTAGATTGAAGAGCCTTATTATCAGTCACCATCATTTCGATTGTTGCTTCATTGGTGAATTTCAACGTTTCTAACTGTTGTTCTAAATCAGCTTTTTCGCGTTCGGCGGAGTCGTCTGATTTTAACGCATTCAAAGACAGCTCTAATGTTCCGTACTCTTCTGACAAAGAGAGGTACTGGCTTTGCTGTTTTTCCAATTCGCCTTCGAGGCGCGACATGTCGGCCTGTGCGGATTCCAGTTCATTGGATAGCTGTTCTTCCGCCGCTGATGTCGCTGGCGTGGACAGTCGATTTTGCAATTTCTCAAATGCGGTTTCAAATTCGCTTTGTAATGTCGATATCTGGGTCATTTCGGCCTCTTTAATATACGAATCGATGTTCGCATTTTTCTGAGGGTATTTTAACCCTGTTAAATCAAAAAGATGCACTAAAATCGCATTTTAGGCGGCTTTACGCGCTTGACCCACCACCAAGTCTTGTTATCAGGGTAGTTGAAACCTCTATATGCTGGGAGCCATTGCCGTGAACATTTCAGACCTTAAGACCAATCATCCGACACATTGGAAGAACGCCGCCGCCATTCGTATTTTGGCAGCAGATGCTGTTCACGCGGCCGCGTCCGGCCACCAAGGTATGCCAATTGGCATGGCTGATGTTGCGACAGTATTGTTCCAAAACCACATGAAATTTGACGCATCCAACCCAGATTGGGCAGATCGCGATCGTTTCATTCTGTCTGCTGGTCACGGCTCCATGTTGATTTACGCCCTGTTGCACCTGACAGGTTACGAAGACATGACGATGGAAGAGATCAAGAATTTCCGTCAGTGGGGTGCAAAAACGGCGGGCCACCCAGAGTATGGTCATGCCAAAGGTATTGAAACAACAACGGGTCCATTGGGCCAAGGTATTTCGAATGCGGTTGGTTTTGCGATGGCTGAGCAATCATTGCAGTCGCGTTTTGGTAAGAAGGTTGTTGATCACTTTACTTATGTCATCGCCGGCGACGGTTGTTTGATGGAGGGCATCAGCCACGAAGCAATTGGTTTGGCTGGTAAACAGCGTTTGGGCAAGTTGATCGTAATGTGGGATGACAACAACATTTCCATCGATGGTGAGATTGGCATTTCGGACGTTACTGACCAGCGTAAGCGTTTTGAAGCGGCAGGTTGGTCTGTGTTTTCTGTGGATGGACATGATCCAGAAGCAATTGATCGTGCGATTTCAGAAGCGAAGAAAAGCCCACTGCCGTCCATGATTGCATGTACAACGCGTATTGCGTTGGGTGTTGAAGGTGTTGAAAACACGGCTGGTGGCCATGGTTACAACATCAAGGGTGATCAATTGGCGCAGATGCGTGAATTTTACGATTGGCCCTACCCTGCGTATGAAATCCCTGCGGATGTGAAATCCAATTGGGCCGCAATTGGTTCAAAGGGTGCTGCGGATCGTGCAGAGTGGGAAGGCCGTTTGGCGACCCTGTCTGGCACAAAGCAAGCTGAATTCGAACGTGTGATGAATTTGGACGTTCCAAAGAAATTGTCAGCGGCGATTAAGCGTTTGAAGAAAGAAATTTCTGAAACTGCGCCGAAGATGGCGACACGTAAATCCAGCCAAACAGCATTGGAAGTGATCAACCCGATCATGACCGAAACAATTGGCGGTTCTGCGGATTTGACGGGTTCAAACAATACAATCACCAAAGGCATGACATGGTTTGACGCGGACAACCGCGATGGACGCCATGTTGCATATGGTATTCGCGAGCATGGCATGGCGGCGGCAATGAACGGTATGGTTTTACACGGTGGTGTGCGCCCATACGGCGGCACATTCATGTGTTTCACTGACTATGCGCGCCCGTCCATGCGTTTAGCGGCGTTGATGCAGGTGCCTGCAGTTTACGTTTACACACACGACAGCATTGGTTTGGGCGAAGATGGCCCAACGCACCAACCTGTAGAGCATTTGGCGATTTCACGTGCGACACCGAATACTTGGGTATTCCGTCCTGCGGATACTGTGGAAACGATCGAAGCCTGGGAATTGGCTGTGACGACCAAGAAAACACCGTCTGTGTTATCACTAACACGTCAAGGTTTGCGCACTGTGCGTACCAAGCACACCAATAAAAACATGGTTGCGATGGGTGCATATGTATTGGCTGAAGCTGAAGGCAAACGTCAGGTTATCTTGATCGCGACAGGTTCCGAAGTGGAAATTGCCATGGATGCGAAAGCCAAGTTGGAAGCTGAAGGTATCGGCACACGCGTTGTATCCATGCCGTGTATGGAATTGTTTGCAGAGCAAGACGAAGCATACCGTCGTCGCGTTTTACCAGCAGGTCCAGTACGTGTTGGTGTTGAAGCAGCCGTACAACAAGGTTGGGATCGTTGGTTGACTGGCGAACGTGGTAAGCACAACAAAGCGGCGTTTGTTGGTATGGATTCATTTGGTGCATCAGCGCCTGCGGAAGAGCTGTACGAGAAGTTCGGCATCACAGCAGATAATGTTGCGCAAAAGGCCAAAGATCTGCTTTAGGCAATCAGCGCTTTCGTTAGCGCTAACCGAAATAAATGAAGCCAAACAAGGGATAAACACCTTGTTTGGCTTTAATTTTTTGATGAAACGGATTAGGGATTTATCAGGAAATACATGCCATTCAGTACAGTCAAGCTGTGCCAACTTCGGAGAAAATTATGACTTTAAAAGTAGCAATTAACGGCCTTGGTCGCATTGGTCGTTCAACGCTTGCGGCGATCATCGAAAGTGGCCGCACAGATATCGAAGTTGTCGCAATCAATGCGCCCGGCCCGTTGGAAACACATGCACACTTGTTGCGTTACGATTCCGTACATGGCCGTTTCCCGCATGAAATTAAAGTATCTGGATCAACCATTGATGTGGGCACCGGCCCCATCGAAGTACAAGCGACATACAATGCCAGTGAATTGAACTGGGATGGTGTTGATGTGGTGTTGGAATGCACAGGCGCGCATAACTCGAAGGAAGCATGCTTAGTGCATTTGGCAAATGGTGCAAAACGAGTTTTAATTTCAGCGCCGGGTAAAAATGCCGATAAAACGGTTGTTTATGGTGTGAACCATGACACATTAACTAGCGAAGATTTAATCGTTTCAAACGCGTCATGCACAACCAATTGTTTGGCACCAATGGCCAAGGCATTAAATGAGTCAGTTGGAATTGAGCACGGTATCATGACGACGATCCACGCATACACTGGCGATCAGCCAACATTAGACCGTCGCCACAGCGACTTGTACCGTGCGCGCGCGGCTGCAATGAGCATGATCCCGACGTCAACTGGTGCGGCAAAAGCTGTTGGTTTGGTGATGCCAGAATTGGCTGGAAAATTGGATGGTTCTGCCATTCGTGTGCCGACACCAAATGTATCATGTGTTGATCTGACATTCACAGCATCCAAAGACACAACAGCCGAAGAAGTGAACGCAGCCGTTAAGGCCGCAGCCGAGGGCGCGTTGAAAGGCGTTTTGGATTATGATCCAGAGCCGAAAGTTTCAATCGACTTTAACCACGACACACACTCATCTAATTTCGCACCTGCACAAACAAAGGTGCTGGCAGGCCGCTTGGTTCGCGTGCTAAGCTGGTATGATAATGAATGGGGTTTCTCTTGTCGTATGGCAGATACTGCCGTCGCTATGGGAAAACTGATATAGGCATAACGTTTGGAACATAAAACATATCGCATCCTTTTTATCGTAATCTTATTTGCCTGTTTGGCCGATTGGTTTCTGAATGAGGGTGCGAATTTGTTGTTTTTATCGCGCAAGTTTATGGCGTTGATTTCCTGGCTGGCATTTTGGAGATAGTTGATGAAATTACGCACACTCGATACCTTTGATCTAAAGGGTAAGAAAGTTCTGATCCGTGTGGATATGAACGTGCCAATGAAAAATGGTTTAGTGACAGACGCAACACGCCTGTCACGCGCGGTTCCAACAATCTTGGAAGTGTTAGAAAAAGGTGGCAAACCAATTTTGCTGTCCCATTTCGGACGTCCAACGCGCGGCTTTGATTTGACGATGTCAACGCAGCAGGCCGCGACTGCACTGGCGAACCGTTTGAAAAAACGTGTTCACTTCGCGACGTCATGCATTGGTGAAACAGCGCAAAAGGCCGCCGATACGTTGCCAGAAGGTGATGTATTGCTGTTGGAAAATACACGTTTTCACGCCGGCGAGAAGAAGAATGACCCTGAATTCGCTGCTGAATTGGCGAAATTAGGCGACATATTTGTATCCGACACATTTTCCACGGCTCACCGTGCACATGCATCCGTAGAAGCAATTGCACGTTTGTTGCCCAGCTGTGCTGGACGCTTGATGGAAGAGGAAATTTCACAGCTGGAGGCGGCCCTAGGTTCACCTGAGCGCCCTGTTTTGGCTGTTGTTGGTGGTGCTAAGGTTTCATCCAAGTTGATGTTGTTGGAACATTTAATCGAACCAATGGACAAAATTGTTATTGGTGGCGGTATGGCGAATACGTTTTTAGCGGCCAAAGGTTACAACATTGGGCAATCGTTGTGTGAGCATGAAATGCAAGACATGGCACGTTCAATTATGGCCAATGCGGTGGCCGCAAATTGCGAAATAATCTTGCCAATTGACGTTGTTGCGGCAAAAGAGTTCGCGGCAAATTCTGCACATGATATTGTGGCGGCGGATGCCTGCCCAGCGGATGCGATGATTTTGGATGCAGGACCAAAGACAATTGAATTGATCAAATCGCATTTAGATACAGCAAAAACAGTTATTTGGAATGGCCCATTGGGTGCGTTTGAAATTCCGCCATATAATACAGCCACAGATGCAGCGGCGGCACATGTTGCGAAACTGACCCAAGCAGGTAAGTTGTTATCCGTTGCTGGTGGCGGCGACACGGTTGCGGCGCTAAACGGGAGCGGTTCCGCAGATAAATTCACTTATATTTCAACAGCAGGCGGTGCATTTTTAGAATGGCTCGAGGGTAAAACTTTGCCTGGCGTTGCTGTTCTTATGTCCTAATTTTCAAGCGAGAGTAAAATGTCTAAGCAAAAACAAACACTTCAAATGCAATCTGGGATTGGTTTCATAGCGGCCTTGGACCAAAGTGGTGGATCAACACCAAAAGCGTTGAACCTGTATGGTGTTGACGAAAACGCATATAGCAATGACGAAGAAATGTATGACATGATCCATGCAATGCGTTCGCGCATCGCAATGGCACCGGCATTCACTGGTGACAACGTTTTGGGCGCAATTTTGTTCGAAATGACAATGGATCGCGAAATCAACGGAATGCCATCTGCAAAATTCTTGTGGGAAGAGCGTGGTGTTGTGCCATTTTTGAAAGTCGACAAAGGTTTGGAAGACGAGGTTGATGGCGTTCAAATAATGAAGCCAAATCCAACGTTGGATGCCACATTGGAACGCGCAGCTGCTGCAGGTATTTTTGGCACGAAAATGCGGTCAGTTATTAATGCGGCGTCTTTGAGTGGGATCAAGGCATTGGTCGATCAACAGTTCGATGTGGGTGCACAAATTATTTCCCATGGGTTAATGCCAATTATCGAGCCGGAAGTTACGATCTCGATTTCTGACAAGGCAGAAGCAGAAATCATGATGATGGACGCAATTCTGGCACGCCTTGATGCAATGCCAGAAGACCAACAAGTTATGTTAAAGGTCACCCTGCCCGCGGTTGAAAACTTTTTCCGTCCGTTGGTTGACCATCCACGTGTGATGCGCGTTGTTGCGCTGTCAGGCGGATATAAGCGTGACCATGCAAACGACAGATTGAGCTTGAATTATGGTATTATTGCTAGTTTTTCACGTGCATTGACCGAAGGCTTATCAGCGCAACAAAGCGACGAAGCTTTTAACGCGGATATCGCGTCAGCCATTCAGTCTATCTCTGCGGCGTCTGCAGCGGGCTAATAAGCCAACACACATAAAAATTAGAAAACTGCGGCATCTTTCGATTCGCAGTTTTTTTTGTTAATTGATTCGTTTAGGGATTCACAAAGCGAATCAGTTGTGGCATGGTTCGGATAAGCAGGAAAATACCTGCATCGAGGCAATGATGGCATATAAGAAGACACGTAAGATGGGATTAAGCACGGCATTGTTTTTTGCTGTGGTTCTTGCGTTGACTGGGTATTTTGTGTTTGCCGCTATTCAAGGCGATTATGGCCACTTACGTCGCATTCAGGTTGAGGCGGAAGAACGTCGTTTGACAGAGCAATTGCGCGGATTGCAAACTCAGCGCGCTGAGATTGAAAACAAAGCCTATCGCTTGTCAGATGAATACCTTGATTTGGACTTGTTGGACGAGCGTGCGCGAAAAGTATTGGGCATGGCACGCGTCGACGACGTTATTATCCGTTAGAACCCTTATTGCAGATTATCAGCGTGATGTTGATGCCGGTTTCCATTCCAATACTACCCCCGCGATCACATTTTGGATCGAAATTTCAATATACGCTATGCGGGCAAAGCAGGCGATCGTTCTCAGTGATCCAATGTCGGCTTTAAGGGTGTTACACATTGCGAGTAATTCTCACGTCTGAGAGGGTGGCCCAGATTAAGTTGCTGCTAAGTTCAAATATGCTGATAAACGACTGTAACGTCACATCCCAAAGCATCTTCGATTTTTCCGATCTCTTCATCACAAAGTTCGCCAATGTTTGGGTTCATGGCGCTCAATGCGAAACGACCAAAGGTTTGATGAAACGAATAATCCAATGCGCTTAGTGAAGAGAATGAAGAACAACATGGCAGTTTGTATTCGTCTAGTTGGAACCCAGCCTTTTCATCAAAGTCTGCGGCCATTGTCTGGCTCCACCAGTCCAGTTCGATAACGGATTGGCATTGCGGACACGAAACTGTTCCAAAGTTTGCTCCGCAATCATAAAATTGGATATGTTCGCTTTCATAGGCTTCGATATCCTCGGCTTCTGGTAGCATTTGCTTCAGAATCTCGGTGGCCGTTTGGACATTCTTCGTTTCAGGTAAGTGATCTGCTATCCGTGGAACTAAAATTATCCAATTGTCAGACATCTTTACATCTCCAATGTTCAGCTACTGCATGTATAGTTAGAAGACACTCATGCGTAACGCAATATCGGTCGCTCAGGGCTCCGGTGCGGACATTGAGTGCGATTTTCTATTGTTTTTCATGTGCCCGATGTGAAGTGATCTGTGTCGGTTGGACAGGCAGATATAATTCATGATGAAATGCAATGATTTCTCTGAGTTTTGAAGGGGTAATAGGGTGGGAAAATTTCCACGTGCCATTTCGCGCAACTTGGCGTATAATAATAGTTCAATATTAAACCTTTTGGAGTTTTACATCAATGGCCCAGAAAAAAACCAAGGCAAAAGCGAATATCTCCGGCGATGAGCTGCTGAAGTATTATCGTGAAATGCTGTTGATCCGCCGCTTTGAAGAAAAAGCAGGTCAATTGTATGGCATGGGGCAGATTGGTGGGTTTTGCCACCTGTATATTGGGCAAGAAGCTGTTGTCGTTGGATTAGAGGCCGCCGCAAAAGAAGGTGACAGCCGCCTAACATCATATCGCGACCACGCACATATGTTGGCCTGTGGTATGGATCCAAATGGTGTGATGGCGGAATTAACTGGACGCCGCGATGGCCTGTCAAAGGGCAAAGGCGGTTCTATGCACATGTTCAGCAAGGAAAAGCGGTTCTATGGCGGTCATGGGATTGTTGCAGCGCAAGTGCCAATCGGTGCGGGTTTGGCATTGGCAAATAAATACAAAGGTGAAGACACGGTTTCATTCACATACTTTGGTGATGGCGCAGCAAACCAAGGCCAAGTGTACGAGTCATTTAATATGGCCGCATTGTGGAAATTGCCGGTAATATTTGTGGTCGAAAACAATCAGTACGCAATGGGAACAAGTTTACAACGTGCAGCATCGACACCTGATTTTTATACACGCGGTGAAGCATTTGGCATTACGGGTGCGTCAGTGGATGGCATGGATGTTTTGGCAGTTAAAGCCGCTGGAGAGCTGGCGGTTGCGCATTGTCGTGCGGGTAACGGGCCATATGTTTTAGAAGTTAAAACATATCGATATCGCGGGCATTCGATGTCTGATCCGGCCAAGTATCGTACACGTGAAGAAGTTCAAAAAGTTAAAGACAATCAAGACCCCATCGACATGATCAAAGAGATGTTATTGCAAGGTGATCACGCATCCGCCGACGATCTGAAGGGCATTGATAAAGAAATCAAAAAAACAGTGCAGGCATCCGCCGATTTTGCCATCGCAAGTCCTGAGCCGGACATTAACGAACTTTACACAGACATTTTGGTCTAAGGAGAAATATCATGGCAATTCAAATCCTTATGCCTGCGCTGTCCCCCACTATGGAAGAGGGAACATTGGCTAAGTGGCTGGTCAAAGAAGGCGACACAGTTGAAAGTGGTCAAGTTTTGGCGGAAATCGAAACCGACAAAGCCACAATGGAATTCGAAGCCATTGATGATGGTGTTGTTGGCAAATTGTTAGTCTCCGAAGGTAGCGAAAATGTTGCCGTAAACACCCCCATTGCAGTGATATTCGAAGACGGGGAAGATTCTGAAAGCGCGGTTATTGCAGATGCGCCAGCCACTGTCGAAGAGTCACAGCCTTCAAAAGCTGCGCCGCAACCGGCAATCGTTGCCGCCCCAATATCAATGGAAGATGTGCCAGAAGGTACGACCTTTACTTCTACTACTGTTCGAGAAGCCCTACGTGATGCGATGGCAGAAGAAATGCGTTCCAACGAGAACGTGTTCTTGATGGGCGAAGAAGTGGCAGAATACCAAGGCGCATATAAAGTATCCCAAGGCTTGCTTGACGAATTCGGTGCAAAACGCGTGATTGATACGCCGATTACTGAACATGGTTTTGCAGGAATTGCGGTTGGTGCCGCATTTGGTGGCTTAAACCCAATCGTGGAGTTTATGACATTTAACTTTGCGATGCAGGCAATGGACCAAATTATTAACTCTGCTGCCAAGACATTGTATATGTCCGGCGGGCAGATGGGTGCACCAATGGTATTTCGTGGTCCAAACGGCGCGGCATCGCGCGTAGGAGCACAGCACTCGCAATGTTATGCTGCGTGGTATGCACATATTCCAGGGCTGAAAGTTGTTATGCCCTATTCAGCTGCTGATGCTAAGGGGCTGTTGAAATCCGCTATTCGCGATCCAAATCCGGTCATTTTCTTGGAAAATGAGATGCTATACGGGCGATCTTTTGACGTCCCTGACATCGACGATTTCACAGTTCCCATTGGCAAGGCCAAGGTTTGGCGCGAAGGCGAAGATGTGACGCTGGTCAGTTTTGGAATTGGTATGCAATATGCGCTGGAGGCGGCTGAAAAGTTGGCCGAGGAAGGCATTAGTGCAGAAGTCGTGGATTTACGATCAATTCGTCCAATTGATTACGATACAGTTATAGCGTCAGTTAAAAAGACAAACCGATGCGTGACAATCGAAGAAGGGTTCCCTGTGGCATCCATCGGTAACCACTTGTCCGCGATCATTATGGAGCGCGCATTTGACTATTTGGATGCGCCCGTCATCAATTGCACAGGTAAGGATGTTCCGATGCCTTATGCGGCAAATCTTGAAAAGCTCGCGTTGATCACAACTGCAGAGGTTATTTCTGCCGTTAAAACCGTTACATATAGATAGGGTAAAATTATGGAAATTCAAATACTTATGCCCGCACTTTCACCCACAATGGAAGAAGGTACATTGGCAAAATGGTTGGTCAAGGTAGGCGATTCAGTCGAAAGCGGAGACGTGATCGCAGAAATTGAAACCGATAAAGCCACGATGGAATACGAAGCCGTTGATGATGGGATCGTTGCCAAATTGTTGATTTCAGAAGGCGAGAGTAATGTGAAAGTAAATACACCCATCGCTGTTATTACTGAAGATGGTGAAACATTCGACGAGAGTGAACTAACCCCAGTAGTCGCTGAGGTGCCGAGCGCACCCATTCAAGAAACCATGTCCGTTTCGCCATCTCCTGCCTCCAAAATAGAGAAAGGGACACGGGTTTTCGCAACACCATTGGCGCGTCGCATTGCACAAGATAACGGAATTGATCTTCATAGTATAAGTGGATCTGGCCCACATGGTCGCATCATTCGTGCCGACATTGAGAATAAATCCAGCTCAGCAGCGGTTCAAACAAGTCCGTCTGTAGCGCAGTCCGCTTCATCTGATGCTGTAAAAGCAATTTATTCCGATCGTGAGTATACTGAAATAAGCTTGGATGGCATGCGTAAGATCATTGCAAGCCGTCTGACAGAGGCAAAGCAAACGATACCTCATTTCTACCTTCGCCGTTCAGTACAGCTTGATAGTCTTTTGGCAGCCCGATCAGAAATGAACAAGGGTTTAGCTGACAGTGGAGTTAAGATTTCTGTGAACGACTTCATAATCAAGGCTTCTGCACGCGCGCTTCAGGACGTTCCCGCAGCAAATGTAGTATGGGCTCAAGATCGCTTATTACAAATGGTGGCGTCTGATGTTGCGGTTGCAGTTTCAGTAGAAGGTGGCTTATTTACACCTGTACTTCGTGATTCAGAAACGAAGCCTTTGACAGTTTTGTCTAGAGAAATGAAAGATTTAGCAGGGCGCGCAAGGGATAAAAAACTTATGCCGAGCGATTACCAAGGTGGCAGTTTCGCAATTTCAAATTTGGGAATGATGGGCATCGAGAATTTCGACGCCGTTATTAACCCACCACAAGGTTCCATTTTGGCAGTTGGTGCAGGTATGAAAAAACCTGTCGTAGATGATAATGGTGACATCAAAGTTGCAACAATTATGTCTATGACGTTGTCAGTCGACCATCGGGCAATTGATGGCGCTCTGGGCGCAGAATTCTTGGCGCGAATTTCCTTCTATCTTGAAAATCCGCTGGCAATGTTAGCATAAAAAGAAGGGGTAATACCCCTTCTTACTTCGCTAAGTTTCCACAATCACCAAATAGCTGATCCATACTTTGTGAAGGCTGATCGCAACCAGCTTCGCCAATGATTACCGCCGGAATACCCGCAACGGTTTTACAAGGTGGGACCTCTTTCAAAACGACCGATCCAGCCGCGATCTTTGAGCAATGCCCAACCGTAATATTGCCTAACACTTTTGCGCCGGCACCAATCAACACGCCATCTTCTATGGTCGGATGACGGTCACCGTCTGCTTTACCAGTACCACCTAGCGTCACAGAATGAAGCATAGATACATTGTCCCCAACTTTCGCTGTTTCGCCGATCACAATTGAATGCGCGTGGTCTATCATTATACCGCGACCGATCGTTGCACCGGGATGGATATCAACACCGAAAACTTCAGAAGAGCGCATTTGAAAGAAATACGCCATTTCACGTCTTTGATTGTTCCAAAGCCAATTTGAAACACGGTGTGCCTGAACCGCTTGGTAACCTTTGAAAAAAAGCATCGGTTGAAGCAATTCATGACAAGCAGGATCGCGATCATAAACCGCAACCAAATCTGTCCGCGCAGCGAGTGAAATTTCTGGATCTTGGTCCAATGCCTCAGCTGCAATCTCTCTTAGGATTTGAGCGGGCATTTCATCTGATGAAAGCTTTAAAGCAATCCGATAGCTAAGCGCTTTTGCAAAACTTGAATGATGTAGAATACTAGAGTGAATAAGCCCCCCCAGCAACGGTTCACGTTCGACCATTGCCTTTGCTTCTGCAACCAGTTTCACCCAAACAGGATCAACACTTTTAATTTTTTCCAATACTTGTACCAAAACCAAGCCTTTCTGCTTGGTTCCAGTATACTTCGGCATAGCACAGGAATTCAACTCAGATATTTTCTGTAATACTCAATTTTTCTAAATAGCATTCGGCAGCCCAAACTTCAGTAAATAAATTGTGAAAATCACTTTTCCGCTAATAAACAAACCGCTTTCTGGCGTTAAATATAAACTTTTTGCACTTGGGTAATAAAACATTGTCTTATTTTCACCGCCAACGTCGTTACTGTTCACACTTAATTGATAGCCTGAACCATAACGCGTAACAGAGTTTGAGATGCCAAGCCTCCAACTTGTGGCGCCATCTGTCACAATACTTTCACTTACACGAAAAGCCACCATTGCAACCATAGACCCTGCGGGGATTTCTGGAATTGTCGCATTTGAAGCACCGCTGCTAATGTCGTGCTCAAATTCGATCATATCAATATTAAAACTGGACCCCAAGGGGCCCGTTATTGCCCCACCACCCGAGGCACCTCCACTGTCCACTAACTGCCACTCAGTACCGACGAAACGCCGTTGTACAGCCTCATCGACGACCCACGCTGCCCAACCTTCTTTTGGCGGTAAGAACACCCAATCACCATTGTTAAAAATTGCAATGGTACCGCTGTTTCCCGACCAATTTCCAAGGGCCATATCTGGAATCCAGTAAGATTGGCCATCAACCGCGACTACGGGTGGTGTCGTAACAGTAATTGATTCCAATCGAAGCTGGGCAACTGCATCAAGCCTTGAAATAGCTTCATTAACGGTTACGTGTTTTTGTGCCTGCGATGCTTGCAAAAGAGGTAATTTAAATTGATTAGTTTCAAACATTTATACTTATCCTTGTTGCTGGGCCCTGCCCATAAATTTCCGAAACTTGGGATATCCAAATCTCAATTTCGCCTACGACTCCGTCAGCGATTTGCGCTGCCAAGTCGTAGTTAAAAACCCAGTCGGCTTATCAATACCGTCACCAGAAACAAATGCGTTCCCTTCTGCACGTGCAAATTTGTCCGCAATCCGCTCCGCCAACCAACTTTCAACATTAAAGGCACTATCATCCAACAAACGTTGCGATGCTTTAGGTAATGCGGACAATTCATGTAACGGAATGGAAATGCGTTCCATTTGTGGCGTCGATGTCTCCGACGATGGATCCGTTTCTGTCGCCCAACCTGCACCAACGTCGCTGGTGTCGACCAAAACATCATATGTGCTCGACTCAACACTGACGACATTCGCAATGGCTCGAATTGACGCTGTTGACTTCAAAACCGAAGCAATTTGTTCCGATGTTTGTGGATCTACTAAATACCCACCATCCGCCGCCACAGCAGTCGACAGACTCTTTTCTTCAACTTCTAACCCGCGCATGCCGTCATCATCACCAGACCGTAGATAGGCAGAAAATGCCTTCTGATGTGGTGCTTCAACGTCACTTGCCTGCGAGAGAATGGGACGGGTTGTCGTAATATTTTTGCGTTCCAACATATTTAATCGATCTTCCTGAGTTTGAATGCGGCTTTTCAGTTCCGCGTTTACATGCGTAAAGTCTTGTAAAAATCCTGCCATCTCGGCCTTCACCTCAATATCGGGCGTATTCCCCGTTTGAGTCTGGCGAGAGAGCGTTTTGGTCTCTTGAGTTGTCATAAAAAAATCCTCTAAGATAATGCAGCTGCCCCTCAGGCCAACAATTCACGCCTGGCATCCGCAATCACTTGCGCCAGATCATTCGCGAGTTGGGCATCTATTTCAGACCCTTCAACGCGCGCCTCAGGGAGCATTGGAAATGTCACCAATGATACCTCCCAAAGTTCAAGCTCATGCAGTAACCGTTTACCAGCCGTGGTCTTCTCCGCGCGCTTAGTGCGATAGCCAATTGATAAACCATCAATTGCCCCCGCTTCGATCAATGCCAAAGCTTCGCGTCCTGCCTGAACATCTGTCAAAATGCGACCTTTCACAAAAAGGCCCTTTTTGTCCTCTTGGACCACTTCCCAGATACCAATTGGCTGGCATGGATCGTGTTGCCACAACATTTTCACGCTGCGGCCCTTTTTTGCCAACGACCTCAGACTTGCTGCATATGCGCCGGCTTGAACGATATCACCACCTTGATCTGGCGTACCAAACAGGCTGGCATATCCACTGATCGTTGCATCTGAATTCAGTCCAGTTTCTGAATTGAATTCATGGAATTTTGTTTCAATATTTTTCATATTAAATCTGTAATTCATTACGTCTCCTGCCATAATACGACAACTAAATGGATCAGCTTCGTATTACATACTATTGATTATATTAGTTTAAAAGTAGATACTGGTGCGTACGGTGATATTTCAATAGCTCATCAAGAAAACGGGCGTGCCATTTCCAAAAGTGTTAAAATACTCCGCGACAACACAATTGCCACGACACCATAAACAGCGACCCAAAACCGCTTTTCCAACCGTTCCAAAGTGGCTTCTATTGTTGACAAACGTCGCTCTAAACCAGCCCAACGTTCAGCAATTACCTTTTCATGGGTGTCAATTCTTGCCGCATTCGCATTGAATGGCTCATACAAATATTTGGACCCACCCCCACGCGGTGTCGTCATATTTCGCCTTCGAAACTAGACAGACCCAACATTTCACGCTTCTCTGTCGTGCTCAAGAAATCAGCTTCAGACACACGTTTCCACTGAGATTCTCGTTCGCTCGCCAATGCTGGAATGCCGTCCAAGTCAGGAAACAGCTCCATCTGTTCCTCACCATATTCACTCAACCACCGCGCAATCGAGCTCGCCACTTTGGATGCCAACGGTAAAATAGTCTGACGATAAAACGCGCGGTTCGCTTCTTGGTAGTTTGAATAAGTATTGTCACCCGGCAGCCCCAACAACATCGGTGGCACACCAAAAGCAAGCGCGATTTCGCGCGCGGCACTTTCCTTGGTTTTTTGAAATTCCATATCAGATGGCGAAAAGCCCATCTGCTTCCAATCCAAACCGCCCTCTAATAACATCGGGCGCCCAGCGTTTCGTGCCCCCGAATGGTTGACTTCGATCTCGTTGATCAATCGATTATATTGCTCATTACCCAGTGTGCCCTGTCCATCAACGCCCTTATATACAATCGCTCCAGACGGCCGCGCCGCATTGTCCAACAACGCCTTAGACCACCGACAGCCTGACTTACAACTTTGGCCCATTGGTTTGGGGTCGCATTTTCAATCGTCAAATCTGCCAAAATAAAGCCGCGCCAATCTAGTGGATCACCCTTGGTAATCGCACCAGCGACTATAATCCCACATGCGTCTGCATTTGGACCACTCGTTGCAGGTGGATCTACTGCGACGACCACACGGTCTAAATCATCAAAGCCATCGGTTCTAAAATCGTCGAACTGTGCCAATGACCACAACGCACCTTCAATATCGCAAATGAGTTCTCCGTTAATTTCTTGGCGCCCCAAACGCGTCCCAGCGTAATCACCAACAATTTTCCTTACATAAACGTCGGGCAAGTTCGCTTGATTTGCCAATGTCGATGCCGACGTCACCACCGTATCGTCTCTACTCAAAATTTCGCGTAACAAAGGCTGGCTTCGGGGTGTCGTTGTGACCATCGATCTCGGCATTTCGCCCAAACGCAACGTAAACTGCAACATATCCCAAACATCGCGTGCCATTTTCCACTTGGCCAACTCATCCAACCAGGCTGCATCGAATTGCGGTCCTCGCAAAGTCTCTGGATTTTGCGCCGAAACAACTAATGCTTCAGCACCGTTTTCCCAGATCAGGGATTTGCGTGCGCTATTCCATTTTGGGCGGCGATCAGGCGGCGAACATGCCATGATACCACTATCGCCAAAAATCATAACCTCACGAACTTGGTCAATCGTATCGCCAACTAACGCAACCCGTCGACATACACCCGGCAAACGTGGCTTAGGCCCTTCGACAAGCCCACGCACCCATTCCGCCCCAGCACGTGTCTTACCGGCCCCCCGCCCCCCAAGGATTACCCATGTGGACCAATCACCGATTGGTGGGCGTTGATGAGGCAAAGCCCAAATATCAAAATCAAAAGGTAAGGCACAAAGTGCATTATCACTTAACTGCTGACTTATCTTTGTCAGCTCGTTCAGATGCTTTGATGCGATCGAGCCGCCTGAATATTTCTTCTTTTGCAGCAGCTGTGTCCAGAACGCCTGCTCCACGTTCTTTCTCTCTAAAGTCGTCAAGTTTATATCCCACTTCGAAAAACTTATACGCAACCTTCTCAAAGCGCATCACAACGTTTTCCAAAGCACGTGTCTTCGGTTCCAGTTCTTCAGAATTGTCCAAAGAATCCATCAATCGAAATAGCTTGCTTTCATATCTATCCAAATACTTTTGGATACGATCCAACCTTTCGATTAAATCGATTTCTTTCATTTTAGGTTTTATTGTCATGATTTTCTTTGCGGTTGCCGACCAAGCAAAACAGAAAGCAACAAGGTTACCCCTACTGCTTACCCACTTCTTCCAGCTTGTCCAAAGGTATACGTTGAACCGTACGCAAAGTCAAGAAAAATTGTTGTTTATCAACGCACTGCGCGTTATACCTCTGTTAACAAAATCAACGTCCGCCTTATTTAATTGGCTTTCGCAGCCTTTGCTTTGCGTTCGCGTTCAATTTTACGCCACTTGGCAACATTCGCATTGTGCTCTTTTAAAGTCTTTGCAAACACGTGCCCGCCAGTTCCATCGGCCACAAAGAACAAAAATTCCGTTGCCTCTGGATTCACGGCCGCTTCAATTGCACGTTTACCAGGGTTGCCGATAGCCGTTGGTGGCAAACCAGCAAAACGACGTGAATTGTATTGCGTGTCTTTCACCAAGTCAGAGCGCCGAATTGAACGCATATTTTCTGGGTTGCCTTGGGTAAACTCATAAACAATCGTTGAATCCATGCCCAATGGGATACCCTGCGCCAAACGGTTCATAATCACACCAGAAACCACACCAAGCTCATCTTTTTGTGGCGTTTCTTTCTCGATAATAGATGCAATAATCAATGCATCTTCTTTGTTGTCATATGGCAAGTCATCTGCACGGTTTGCCCAAGCTTCATCTAAAATCTTTGTTTGCGCTTCCGCCATTTTTTGCAAAATCTTCTGACGTGTATCGCCCTCTATATATGCATATGTATTTGGCGCTAAACTACCTTCAGCTGGCAATCCATCAAGCTCACCAGACAAACCTTCAACTTCACCAAGACGAGCGATAATTTGATACGATGTAAACCCTTCAGGAAACGTAACTTGTTCACTGATTGCACGCCCTGACGTAATCAATGCAACAACATCTTGCATCGACGCACCAGCGGGCACAGCGTAATTACCAAACTTCAATTGACTATCGTCACCTGAATAACGTGCGCTAATTTTGAATATGGTTGCATCTGAAATTATGCCCGCATCTTCCAAACGATCCGCGACACGGCGGAAACGGTCACCAGCTTTCACCTCAAACTTAGTATCTTCGGCAAGCGGCCCGTCAACGACGTACTGCCCCTTTGCCCAATAAACGAAGCCGGCAAATGCAATGCCAGCAACGATTAACAAGTTTACAAAATTAGCCGCAAAATGTCGCGCAAACATTTAGGATACTTTCCCCATAACCAACGATGCATTTGTGCCACCAAACCCAAAAGAGTTGGACAACACAACATTGATGTCACGTTCCACAGCTTTCAGCGGTGCCAAATCCAATTTTGTTTCCACCGGATCATGCAAGTTCAATGTGGGCGGCGCAATTTGGTCACGAATGGCCAAAATACTAAAAATCGCTTCTACGGCACCAGCGGCCCCCAACAAATGCCCAATCGCGGACTTGGTTGACGACATTGTCGCGTTATTCGCTTTGTCACCCAACAAACGCTCTACAGCGCCCAATTCAATCGTATCAGCCATGGTAGAGGTCCCATGCGCATTGATGTAATCAATCGCACTTGGCTCCAGTCCAGCGCGCTTAATCGCAGCCGACATAGATCTAAACCCACCATTCCCATCAGCCGCAGGCGCAGTAATGTGATGTGCATCGCCAGACAGGCCATATCCCAAAACTTCCGCATAAATTTTGGCACCACGTGCAACTGCATGCTCATATTCTTCCAAGACGACAACTCCTGCACCCTCACCCATAACAAAACCATCACGATTTTGGTCATATGGACGCGATGCTTCTTGGGGATTGTCGCGACGCGACGTGGACAATGCTTTACAGGCGTTAAATCCAGCAATACCAATTTCACAAATCGGATTTTCGGCACCACCAGCCAACATTACATCTGCGTCACCGTATTGGATTAAACGCGCGGCATCACCAATCGCATGTGCACCTGTGGAACACGCTGTTACAACGGCATGGTTTGGCCCTTTAAATCCGTGCTTGATCGAAACTTGACCTGAAATCAAATTAATCAAACATGATGGGATGAAAAATGGTGACACACGGCGTGGGCCGCGTTCTTGTAAAATAATTGATGTGTCAGCAATCGTTGACAACCCACCAACACCGGAACCAATCATTACGCCTGTGCGAAACTGGTCTTCCTCGTCCGTTGGGGCCCAACCACTGTCAGCAACCGCCATATCGGCCGCCGCCATACCATAAAGGATGAAATCATCTACTTTACGACGTTCTTTCGGCGCCATCCAATCATCTGGATTAAAGCTACCGTTTGTGCCGTCGCCGAATGGGATTTCACAGGCATAATTGGTGGCATAATTCTCCGCATCAAAGCGCGTAATCGTTCCAGCAGCGTTATCGCCTTTAATAAGACGGCTCCATGTTTCCTCTACACCGCTTGCCAACGGTGAAACCATTCCTAAACCTGTTACAACTACTCGGCGCATATCGAAGCCCTCTTTATTTTTCTTTTGTGCGGTTTTACCCAAATTCCCTAATCTGCGCAAGCAATGCGGCGCTCTTTCTGGGCCATAGGCAACAAAAAACGGCGCACCCGAATGGATACGCCGTTCTTTTAAAACTCAATTGAAACTTAGGAAGCTTCTGTGATGAATTTTACTGCGTCGCCGAAAGACTGAATAGTCTCTGCAGCGTCGTCTGGAATTTCGATGCCGAACTCTTCTTCAAAAGCCATTACTAGCTCTACAGTGTCCAGGCTGTCTGCGCCCAAATCATCGATGAAAGACGCGCTTTCTGTTACTTTGTCCTCGTCAACGCTCAAATGCTCGACAACAATTTTCTTAACGCGATCTGCGATGTCGCTCATGGTATATTCCTCTTCATATGGCACATGTGCCGTTTAGAAAGTCGCGTGACGCGACAAGATTTACCCAACGTGGGCGCTTACAATTAAAAATCAAGTTTTAACCATAACTGAGCCGCGCTATATCATAGAAAATTCATATGGCAAACGTTTTCGACGGAAATTCCACTCAACTGTAAAATTCGGCCAACTTTGCAAAAAACGAGACTCCTTTAATAATCATTAATCAGAACTTCGTTTCGCGCCATTCGCCATTCGCAATATCGTCAATTGTAAAATTCCCAACACTGTACCGGATCAATCTTAGGGTTGGAAAACCAATTGCTGCCGTCATGCGCCTAACTTGGCGATTACGCCCCTCGGCGATTGTAATCATCATCCAGCTGTCAGGAACAGATTTGCGAAACCTCACTGGCGGATTGCGCTCCCAAAGTCCGGCCGGCTCATCAATTAATTCTGCATCTGCAGGGCGTGTTATGCCGTCTTTCAGCGTCACGCCTTTGCTTAATTGATCAACGTCCGACTGCTTCAACGTCCCTTCGACTTGAACCACATATGTCTTGGGCCATTTGTGTTTTGGGTTTGAAATCTCTTGCTGCAAAACGCCATCGTCAGTCAAAACCAACAGGCCTTCACTATCTTTATCCAAACGTCCCGCCGCATAAACACCAGGCACATCTATGAATTCAGACAAAGTCTGCCGCTCCGAACCTTCTGTGCCTTTGTCCGTAAACTGGGATAAAACATTGAACGGTTTATTGAAAAGTATGATTTTGCTCATGTGTAACTGGGCGGGATAAACCGCCCATATGCCCTAGATCATTGCCATGCCGCCATTCACGTGCATTGTCTGCCCCGTGATATAGCTGGCTTCGTTGGATGCTAAAAATGCGACTGTCGCGGCTATCTCATCTGGATTTCCCATCCGGCCTTGTGGAATAGAACCCAACATGTTTGTCACCACAGCCTCTGGCAGTTCAGATGTCATCGCAGTTTCGATGAAACCAGGTGCAACACAATTCGCTGTAATGCCGCGCGCGGCAATCTCTTGTGCATACGACTTTGTCATACCAATCATACCAGCCTTGGACGCGGCATAATTCACCTGACCTGCGTTACCCGTCACACCAACAATTGACGTGATGTTGATAATACGACCAAAACGTTGCTTCATCATCGGACGCATAACAGCCTTCATCAAATGCATCGTAGAAGTCAGATTAACATCGATAACAGACTGCCAATCGTCGTCAGACATGCGCATAAACAAGTTGTCGCGTGTGATGCCTGCATTGTTAACCAAGATGTCTAAACCACCCATGGCTTCTGTTGCTTGGCCAGGCAACGCCTTAACGGCATCTGTATCACTTAAATTACACGGAACGACAAACGCGCGATCACCCAATTCTGCGGCCAGTGCATTCAATGGATCAACACGTGTCCCAGACAAGGCCACTTTTGCACCTTGCGCATACAGCGCCTTTGCAATCGCACCACCAATACCACCAGATGCACCGGTAACCAGCGCACATTTTCCTGCTAAATCAAACATATTAATTCCTAACCTAATTTTTCAGCGGCCGCAGCGACACCAGCGGCGTCGCCAACTGCATTAACACCAATTGCACGATCAACACGCCGCACCATACCAGACAATGCCTTACCAGCACCAATTTCAAACGTTTCGGTAACACCCTGTGCACTCATAAACGCAACGCTTTCACGCCAACGCACTGAACCCGTCACCTGTTCCACAAGTAATTCTTTAATCAGTTCACCGTCCGTCACCACATCAGCACGGACATTCGCGATCAATGGCACGCTTGGCGATGAAACTGTCACCTCTGCCAATGCTTCTGCCATTGCGTCCGCTGCTGGTTGCATCAATGAACAATGGAATGGCGCGGATACAGGTAACAACAATGCACGCTTGGCACCTGCTGCTTTTGCCAACTCAACGGCGCGCTCTACAGCTGCCTTATGTCCTGAAACAACGACTTGTCCCGGGTCATTATCATTTGCGGCCTGACAAACGTCAGTTTCCGCGGCTTGGTGTGCAATTTCGCTAACTGCCGCAAAATCCAAACCCAAAATAGCAGCCATTGCGCCAATACCAACGGGCACTGCCGCTTGCATGGCTTTGCCGCGAATACGCAACAAACGCGCTGTATCGCTTAATGAAATGGCCCCTGCTGCACATAATGCGGAATATTCACCCAATGAATGGCCCGCAATAAACGACGCTTGATTAAAATCCACACCAGTGGATGCCAAGGCCCGTGCAGCGGCGACTGACGTCGCCATCAATGCAGGTTGCGCATTTTCGGTCAAAGTAAGCGCTTCAATGTCGCCTTCCCAAATCAATGCAGATAAATCTTGTCCTAAAGCATCATTAACTTCTTCAAAAACGGCGCGCGCTTCTGGAAATGCTTCGGCTAAATCTTTGCCCATACCAATGGCTTGCGCCCCTTGACCTGGAAATAAAAAAGCGTGCGTCATTAGTTCCCCCTTTTTAGGCCCCAACATCAATTTCAGAGCATAATAGACAAGGTCAAAGCTAAAGAGGCACAGCAAGGCTGTCCATCGCTAAATAATCAAAAATTGGGGGTATCTAAGTGGTGAACGACGTCAACGACATCATCCGCCGCCTGTGATCGCAGCTGTTACAATTGCTGCGATTTCGCCCATTGGTAACGAGATTGATTGAATTACCAAGGCAACCATCAAAACGATCGCGGCACACAGAACAACCCAGTCAACGGTCACCGCGCCACGTTTGTCATCTTTAAAAGCACGCATGATTGTGCTCAATTTTTTAAATAGGTCACTCAATTCAACCTCCACTTGTAAATGTAGGCGCTATAGATAAAGCTCCGCCCATTCACATATCCATTATTGTTATGACGTATATTGAAAATTTATATGGCTAAAATGTGGCGTTAAACATCAATTTTCATTTTTTCCAAGATAGCGTATATTTTGCAATCACGTCACGGCACTGAAATATAGCCAGAAATGCAGTTGCAATTTTTGCCATTCACCATATAAGCGCCCCACTTCTGCAATATTTTTTCATCGCGGTCGCCTCTCGTATACGAATGCAGAAGTTAGTTCGTATTTTGAAGCTCGCTTAAATCGAGGTACTGATATGGCGCTCTACGAGCACGTATTTATTTCGCGTCAGGACTTGTCCAACGCGCAAGCTGAAGGTCTTATTGAACACTTCAGCGCAGTTCTTTCTGATAACGATGGCAAAGTCATCGATCAGGAATACTGGGGTCTAAAAACAATGGCCTACAAAATTAACAAAAACCGCAAGGGCCACTATGCCTTCTTGAAATCAGATGCACCTTCTGCAGCTGTTCAAGAAATGGAACGCCTGATGCGTTTGCATGACGACGTAATGCGCGTCATGACAATCCGTGTTGATGAGCATGAAGAAGGCCCATCTGTTGTAATCCAAGCGAAGTCGGCAAAAGAAGAACGTCGCCGCGAACGCGAACGTTAAGGAAAGGACCTTAAACCATGGCAAACAAACCATTTTTCCGTCGTCGTAAGTCCTGCCCTTTCTCTGGTGATAATGCACCAAAGATCGATTACAAGGACACGAAATTGTTGCAACGCTACGTATCTGAGCGCGGCAAAATCGTACCATCACGTATCACCGCAGTATCTGCAAAGAAACAACGCGAGCTTGCAAAAGCAATCAAACGCGCACGCTTCTTGGCACTTCTGCCATACGCAGTGAAGTAAGGGGAACACCATGCACGTTATCCTACTCGAACGCGTAGCTAAACTTGGCCAAATGGGCGATGTCGTTTCTGTAAAGCAAGGCTTTGCACGTAACTTCTTGCTTCCACAAGGCAAAGCATTGCGCGCAACCGATGCTAACAAAGCAGCTTTTGAATCTCAAAAAGTTACGCTTGAAGCTAAAAACTTAGAAACCAAAACAGAAGCACAAGCAATTGCTGACAAATTGGGCGGACAACAGTTCGTTGTGATTCGTTCTGCATCTGATGCTGGCGCTTTGTACGGTTCTGTAACCAACCGCGATGCGGCTGATGCAGCAACCAAAGAAGGTTTCGCAGTTGATAAGAAACAAATCATCTTGCAAAACCCAATCAAAGAATTGGGTCTTCACAAGGTTGGCGTTTCTTTGCACCCAGAAGTAGAGTGTTCAATCGAATTGAACGTTGCACGTTCAATCGAAGAATCTGAACTACAAGCTGCAGGTCAATCTATCCAAGAATTGGCAGCCGTAGCAAACGCAGAAGCAGAATTCGAAATCGCCGAATTGTTCGACGACATGGGTTCAGCAGCTGCACTCGACGAAGACGGCAATGAGCTGTTCAAACCCGAGAAAAAAGAAAAAGCTGAAGAAGCAACAGAAGAGTAATCTTCGACATAAATATTTTAGAAAGGGCGCGTGGCAACATGCGCCCTTTTTTGTGCATTCAGCCGGTGCACAACCTGTACACTTTGCATACACATACCATGCACCACATTCATAACTCACCCAATTTCCTGTAATTGTGCGAAAGCGACAAATTGCGTCGGAAAAATCTGCGCCCACATTCTCATTTTTTGCAACGCTGAGGCAGATAAACGCAAAAGGAGTGTGCCTACATGGATTACGCAACAACAAACGACATCCAAGAGATCGTCGAAGCAGACCGCAAAAACGTCTGGCATCATTTAAGTCAGCACAAACAGTACGAAAGCCAAGTTGACCCACGTATCATCGTCGAAGGTAAAGGCATGCGCGTTTGGGACCAAAACGGTAAAGAGCATCTTGATGCTGTTTCTGGTGGTGTATGGACAGTAAACGTTGGCTATGGCCGTGAGCGCATTGCCGATGCTGTTCGCGATCAATTGGTCAAAATGAACTACTTCGCACAATCTGCGGGTTCAATCCCAGCGGCGATTTATGCGGATATGTTGATCGACAAAATGCCCGGTATGAGCCGCGTTTATTATTCAAACTCTGGTTCTGAAGCGAATGAAAAAGTCTTTAAAATGGTTCGCCAGATCAGCCATAGCCACTACGATGGTAAGAAAAACAAAATCTTGTACCGTAATCGCGATTACCACGGCACAACCATCACTGCCTTGTCGGCAACAGGCCAAGAACAACGTAAAGCGCAATACGGACCTTACACGCCTGGTTTCGTTGAAATCCCACATTGTCTTGAATACCGTGATCAATACGGAGAGGCCGATTACGGTGCCGCATGCCTGCGCGCCACAGAAGAGGTCATCCTAAGCGAAGGCCCCGAAACAATTGGTCTGATGTGTTTAGAGCCAATCACCGCTGGTGGTGGCGTTATTATACCGCCAGAGGGATACTTGGAAGGCATCCAAGCCCTTTGTAAGAAATATGAAATCCTATTGCACATCGACGAAGTTGTTTGTGGTTTGGGTCGCACAGGCACTTGGTTTGGGTACCAACATTTCGACATCCAGCCAGATTTCGTAACAATGGCTAAGGGCGTTGCATCAGGCTACGCGGCGATTTCATGTACCGTCACAACAGAAGCGGTCTTTGATAAATTCAAAGAAGATCCATCTGACCCAATGAGCTACTTCCGCGATATTTCAACATTTGGCGGCTGCACAGGTGGCCCTGCGGCGGCGATCGAAAACATGAAGATCATCGAAGAAGAAGGTCTACTGGAAAACTGTCAGAAGATGGGTGAATACTGCCTAAGTGCCCTAGAAGATCTGAAAGCGAAACACTCTGTTATTGGTGATGTGCGCGGCAAAGGTTTGTTCCTTGGTGTTGAACTGGTTCAAGATCGTGAAACAAAAGAGCCAGCGGACGAAAAACTGGTCCAAGCTGTTGTCGGCGATTGTATGGCAAATGGTGTGATCATTGGTGCAACCAATCGTTCGGTTCCAGGCTTTAACAACACATTGTGCTTATCACCTGCTTTGATCCTTACCAAAGAAGATACGGATATCATCGTTGGCGCTATCGACAATGCACTGACCAAAGTGTTCGGCTAACGTTTTTACTTTGTGAAAATATCCAAATCCGATTTTCACCTGAAAATCACATTGTAATGAAAAGCCCCTTTTGGGGCTTTTCTCGTTTTAACGAATGTCTTCTTCGTCTTTGATTGCATAGGTTTGATGCAACCAACCAAGACCCGCCAATGTCAGGCCAAGCCCAATAAATGATGTCGCACGCCCAAGACCGCGTAATTCCGAAATATCAAACAAGAATACCTTGAATGCAGTCGCGGCCGCCAAGGCCAAGCCGATACGGCGCAACATCAGGCTGTTTTTCTTTACTGAAGTCACAAAGACCGCCACGGTTACAAACAACAAGGCGAACGTATATGCATACATCTCGCCTTGGAAAACACCGTGATCGACATTCATGACAGTCCCGTGGAAAAACCTTCTGATCTCTAGCATTGCCACAAAGCTGATTAACGATGCGACCAGCGCCAGTGTTTTCGTTTTCGAAATCACCATAGGTAACTGTTTGAAATAGACCGTTGCAAACAAAACAATGGCGGGCAAACCATAGGCCAACACAATGCTGTCCAATGGAAAGTAACCTGTCGCTTTGCCAAGGATAAGTGGTGACAAAACAGTCAGGGAAATGACCAGCATTCCCGTTGATGCCACCAGTAGGATCTTTCCGAACACATTTCGTAGCTTTTTGAAATCATCCAATTGATCACGGCGGTAATATTGAACAATGGCCAAAACGGCCAATAACGCCGCATAAATACCCGCGATTGTGTAATCTTGGATATTTGCTGACCAGCGCACTAACCATACACATAAAAACGTTGCTAACGCCGCCAAGCCAGCGGTTTCGAACTGTACCACTTGCATTGATAACTTACGTATTGTTGCGTCCTTAAGGCATAGCGCGAAAATTGCGATCGTACCTACAAAAGCAATTAAGAATGGGATCAACATCGCATTTGCCGCCCACAACCAGCCGGGTTCCAAGACAAGGCGTGAAACAGCCAAACCAGTGACTAAAACACCCGCCATCGCAACCCAACGAAATTGGTGACGTGCGACGGCCAAGTACGCCAATGCGGCGATGCCCGCGATGGCCACGGTTAGCCATGGGTCCATGTTGTTCATGCCAATATAGGCCGCGATCACCCATGCAGCGACTGCGCCTGTTCCCAATATATCGGCGGCAGGTTTTTCACGCCGTTTGATCATAAGAATGGCCAAAACAGTAAAATAGATCGCCAGCGCAACCGCCGCGCCCTTCCAGAAGAGTGGGCCGCGTACAGCGCTGTGCGCCCAGCCAATATAAAACGCGATAAAGCTGATCAGCGGCAATAGAACCGTCAAGATATGCCAATACCACGACCGTACCGAATGCCCTGCCCGCCATAATGAACCGCCAACGCCCAAAGCCGCCAATCCAAGTACGGACATGCTGGCGTATGGGAAATAAGCAACCACGGACCGCACAGCGCCGCCGTCGCCAAATCTGTAATTAAACAGCGCCCAAACAACCAACCCAAGTGTGGCGATTAAGCCAAAGCCAAAAATGGCTGCAAGTTGATCCAAATTTTGGGCCTTGCGGCACAACAATATTGCGATGGCTGTTAGGCCCAGCAGGGTCAACGTTGCAATTTGCCAATGCAACAAGCCTTCGCGTGCAAACATAAATGTTAATGCGGTTACGGCCAGCCCCGTACACACTGTCAGAATGGTCGGGTACTGAGACGAAACTTTGGTCACTGAGTTTTGTGTCACCCAAGCACTGTCCGCGAACTTTGGCAGGATACCAAATGCGGGGATCGTCATGGCAAGGATGAAAACCACCCCGTAATAAGGCGCGGAAAATGCCAATTCGGTCATATCTAGATGTAACAACGCACCCCACAAGAGTGCGCATGAAATTGACAGCGCTGATAACCAAATCCAACGGTTCCAACGTTCGACAAATAATGATGCTGCCAAAACCAGCAGGAAATATGCGTACATCATTGGCGAGCCGCTGTCAGAGTTGACCAGCAAAGGCGAGAAATATGCGCCTAGAATTCCAATCACAGCCAGAACTGGACCGTAAATCATGGCCAATGCCATGGATACCCATGCGACCGCGGCCATTGATATAAAGCCAATCAAAGCGGAGGTTAATCCATAAAGGGTATGGGCAGAAACGACGGCCCCAAACAGGCTGGCGATACCGCCTGCGGCCAGTGCGGTGACAGGCGAGAATAGAGCGACTGTTTGGTTTTTGGATCGTCTTCGGAAAAATTCGGCGCCAATGATCATCGCCACACCAAAGGCCAATGCCATGGCCACACGCGCGGTTGGGCCAAGAAGCCCCCGTTCGATCCCGAATTGGACGATAAAGACGCCACCAAAGGCCAGCGATACGCCTGCTAGCCAGACAATCCAGTTTGCTTTGATGTTTTCAGCCATGCGGGCGAAAAACGTTGGGCCAGCTGGTTCGGCTGGTTTGATTTTAACTGGGGCAGCAGTGGGTGTTGGTTTAGAAACGACTTTGGCAGCCGGTGTTTTCATCGCCGCTGCGGCTTGTTTTGGCTGTGGTTTGACGCTGTTTGTTGCGACTTCATCGCCGTGAATGGCGGACTGGATGCCAGTCAATTCTTTTTTAACTTTTTCAAGTTCCCATCGCAGGTTTCCAATTTTTGTGAGTGCTATGATCGGTAAAACAATACCTAAAACCACTGCGGCCAATGCAATAAAGCCGAAAAAAATCAATTCATCCATAATACTCCCCTGCGAATATCAACAACCTGATGAAACTTGGGATCGGATGCAAGTCTAGAATATCTTGAACCAATGGTTCAGCAAGAACACCGTTTTGAATTCAGTTGTGTTTGGTCTTGGAACAAATTGAATTTAATCGCGATTAGCTTTATCGAAATGTCTGCTGTGGGGACAAAGTGACCATCGCCCGTTCTTGGTGGAATGACCGCTGCATCTTTGGTTTTCTCGCAACTTTTGTGAGCACGGTTTGAACCAGAAAAGAGGTGACTTTAAACTGACTACGTTCTTTGCTAAACTAGAACACTGAACTGGCGTCAGAAGGGAAATTCAGATGCGCACTTTGATGATTTTGGCAATCGCCAGCGGCCTATTGGCTCACTCGGCCAAGGCTCAGGACTGTGCAGAACTTTGTGATCCGCATTGGTGGAAGGTGGCCTCACTTGCCGATGTTAACGCCATGATTGCCGTTTCGGACATCAATGCACGAGATGAGAACGACCGAACGCCGCTTATTTGGGCTGCACGTCACGGCAATGGGGAAATGATTGCGGCTTTGCTGGAGGCTGACCCCGAGATTGATGCGTTTGATCGTTGGAAAACGCCAGCGTTGATCCACGCGGCCAGTAACGGCACCGCAGAAACGTTAAAGGCCCTGATTGAGGCCGATGCGGATGTGAATGCGCGGGACTGGAAGGATCGAAATGCGCTTTTGGAAGTTGTCGGGTATGCCTCGTTGGACATCGTACAGGCCCTGTTGGATGGAGGCATTGAGGTCAATACCCGCGACCCAAATCTTGGTGATACACCGCTTACGATTGCATCAGCCTCTAACGTCGACGAGGTCGTGGCAGCGCTGCTGGCCGCTGGGGCGGATATCGATGCGCGAGACGGGAAAGAAGCGACGCCCTTGATGCTTGCCGTACTGACAAACCGTTCCGACAATGCTTTGGCGTTGTTGGAGGCCGGTCCGGACGTCAATGCGACCAATGAAAATGGCGAGACTGCGCTGATGTATGCCGCTGCGACCGGGCAAGTCCGGATCGTGTCTGAACTGATTGACGTGGGTGCAAATTTAGACGCGCAGAATTTGAGAGCCGAGGTAACCGCGCTGTTTTTGGCGGCGGTATACGGTCATGCAGGGGTTGTGAATGTCTTGTTGGACGCGGGAGCGGATGCCAGCGCAACAACACGAGACGGCATGACAGCATTCGACATGGCTGAAAAAAATGGGGCGCTTGCCGGTTCGGACGCCTATGCTCGCCTACAGTCTTTGGCTGCGGAGGATTAGAGGCACAAGGCACTTCAACTTGGAGAAATCGGCGTGAGCGATGCGGTGCCTGTTCTGTATATGCGCCGCGCCATCATCAGAGCGGGGGTTGGAGATCCTACATGGTTATAAAAAAGGCGTGCCCAAGACCTTGATTCCTTCGTGCGTCTATTCCCACAACTAGACGTTCGCTTCTCTGCGAACAATGAGCAGTTTGGGCTCAAAGCGGACATTGCGTCAAACCAAGACTCGAGATTAAAACAGTGCGCTCCATAAGAAAATTTCATTTCACCATAAAAAAAGCCCCGCAAAAGCGAGGCGTTTTTTAGTGTGGTACCCAAGGCCGGACTTGAACCGGCACTCCGTGAGGAAACGGATTTTGAATCCGTCGCGTCTACCATTCCGCCACTCGGGCACGGCACACAAGAGGGATTTAGCCAAACTGTTCGGGGGCGTCAACGGCAATTATAGCTGTTTTGCATTAAAAGTGTCACATTGGTTCATTTTCGCAGATTGGTATCCACGTGCGAACCAACGTTGACGCTGTTCAGACGTTCCGTGGGTGTATGTGTGTGGGCTTGGGCGTCGTCCTGCGTTGCGTTGCAGTGTGTCATCGCCGATTTGTTTTGCTGCATTCATAGCCTCTTCGATGTCACCCGAATCTAATGCGCCCAGACGTTCGCCAGAGTAGCGTGCCCATATCCCCGCCAGACAATCAGCCTGAAGTTCAATCATCACTGACACGCGGTTACTGTCGCCTGTGGACATTGATTGGCGTGCGCGGTTTGCCTGACTTAAAATGCCCAGCTCGTTTTGGACGTGATGCGCGACTTCGTGGCCGACAACATAAGCGGCGGCGAAATCACCCTTGGCACCCATTTTACGATCCAAGGTGACGAAGAAATCCGTGTCCAAATACACTTTGCGATCTGCGGGGCAATAAAACGGGCCTGTTGCGCCTGATGCATTGCCACATGGTGATTGCGTAACACCTTTGAACAACACCAGTGTTGTTGGGCGGTATTTTTTGTTTACTTGGTTTGGGAACACATCTGACCAGACCTGTTCTGTATAGCCAAGGGCCGCAGAGACAAATTCGCCTGCTTCTTTATCTTGGGCTGAAATTGTCGTTGTGCCTTGTTCGATGCGTGTGCCACCACCGCCGCCGCTTACAAAAG
>Ga0209532_1000230_pt1 | contig 49582 bp, 43 predicted proteins | sample COG_02_FD_184746 | JGI IMG/M metagenome (GOLD analysis project Ga0209532, IMG submission 184746) | Pelagic Microbial community sample from North Sea - COGITO 998_met_02 (SPAdes) (version 2) | ecosystem: Environmental > Aquatic > Marine > Neritic zone/Coastal water | place: Helgoland, sampling... | reverse complement strand
GAGATACTAGTATTATTGCTACCAAAGATCTGAGAATTTTTACCAGTAGTATTACTAACTCCAAATGTAACTGATCCATTACCAGATCCAACATTATCTTTACCAAAGACAGTGGAGGTGTTGCCATTTGCTTTATTAGATACACCGTAAGATATAGAACTTCTTCCAGTTGCTTGAGTATTAATACCAATTGCAACTGAGTTATTACCAGACGATTTACTTCCAATACCAATCGCGGTAGATGTGGAACCACTTGCTACCACACTTGAACCTACTGCTACTGCGGTTTTTCCTGCAGCCGAACTATGACCTATTGCCATACCACCAGCACCAGTAGTATTATTTTGACCTATTAAAATAGAGTTTTTACCGGGTGCTGCGCTTGAGCTGGTAGGATAATTATCTCTACCAATATTTAATCCTGCTTCTCCGCCTGTTAAATTATATCCAATTGATACAGCATTTTTATTTGTATTAACAAGTAAAGATCCAATAGCAGTATTATTTACATAAGAAGCAACATTGCCATCATCGCCAGTAATATCTCTACCAATTACAACTCCACGGCCAGTTTCAAGTGTTTTACCAATTGCAACTCCACCTTCATCTGTTTTAGATGTACCCTTTGCTCCTACGTTAGTGATACCAATACCAAGAGATAGCGAATTTTGCTTATTGCTATTTGTAATATCTTTACCTACCGCAACACTAAATTGTCCAGGATTGGTAATTGTATGTCCTATTGAAACAACTCTAGTAGTGTGTAATGGTTGTTTTGTACGGCCATTAGCAGCATAATCAACGTTACCAGCAGATACATTATAGCCGATAGCTGTTGAATGATCAGTAGCTAAAACATTTGCACCAATACCTTGTGAGAATATACCAACTTCTCCACTATCCCAAGTTACATTTGTACCATCGGCATAACCAGCTCTAAAGGATCCATATCCAGGAATCCACATTAATCTTGCACCAGAATCAAGCTGTTCGCCAGTGCCTGTTCTTGGAACTACGCCTGCTTTTGGATGCTCAGAGCTATCAATTAGGATTGAGCTTAAGAATAATACATTACCAGAATCTACGGCAAATCTAGTTTGATCAAATGGATCGATCATATCTTTTTTACCGATAATCACGCCGCCTTCTTCATCATAGTATATTTGTTGATATGGAGATGTGCCTATTCTATTCCAAGGATCAGTAATTCTTGATCCAATATAATCATCATTGACAATTCTTATAATATTAGAATCAAAAGATCTTCCAACATAAGGATTAACCAAATTAAAACCTTTTGCTGAATCATAAGATGCAGGATAATATGGACCAAAATAGAATTCAGCAGATTCGCCAGATGTCATGGTTTGTCCAATAGAATCCCAAACAGCTCCACCATATAATGTTCGCCAAGCTTCATCGGCCCTGCGCTCTTTGTAACTAAATAACAATCCGCCATTTTGGATTTTACCAATACCGCTGTCTAATGTAAATCCAATTTTAAATATAGCGCTATCTTCAAATGTAAACCGTGTAGTAGCTTTTGCTGATCCACTATCACCTTCGCTAGCAATATTTAAATTACCACTTAATAAAATTGGTGGATTGCGAAGATTTCTATCAGCAATAACAGAAAGAGGACCTTTAACTGTAAGAGATGCATCATTCTTTCTGCTTCTTGTTTTAACTTTAATCTGATCGCCGACTGCCAATCTTGTATTAGCTTCTGAATCATAAATGTGTATGAGAGAGTTAGTTACTTCTTCCCATTTCTCTCCACCAGAGTCAAGTTCAATAAATCCCGATCCGCTATTAATAAATATTTGTGTTAAACCATTTTTAATATATTCAAGAACATTGCGTGGAGTTGAATTATCAGTATCTTGAAGTCTTAATACGCTGAGTGTATTACCACTTGTAGTTAAGTTTGTAGTATGTAAACCTCTATTAATAATGTCAATAGAATGAGTATGTGTCAACGGAGCCCCTTGACCTATACTGTCATATCCAGGAACAGATTGCTCACGTATTTGAATTTGAGTGCCATTCTGCCAAACCCAATCGCCGGTAGCTATTCCATTTCCAACAGCGTTATACGTTCCTTTTGTTAAAGGTGTAGAATCGAACCCACTAGTTAATGGGTTATTGACGTCTTTAGGAGTAACTAACATCACACTCATAAAATCTGAGTCTAGAGTTGGCGTTCCACTGATAGAAAACACAGCTGCGGATTCACCATATGCCATACCAACATCAGTATTGTTTACAAATGCATTAGTAATTCCTGTTTGATCATAAATTATTGAATTAGGATGTGTGATGAAATAGCTATCAGCTGCATTTACAGTAAAATTAAATATGTATTCTGAATCTACTGTTACCTTAGATCCTTCAATAATACTATGTCCACCAGCACTAAATCCAGAATCAACTCTTACATCACCTCTAACATATAATCTAGATCCTGGACGATCAATAGGAGCGCTATCTGCACCAATTGCGACTTGAGTATCAGCATTAAATCCAAGGCCACCAAAATAAAGAGTATGACCATCAGCGGATCTTCTCCAATGTGAACTATCATTAGCATGATGAAGAATATAGTTAGGACTAATAATAGTTTTCATATAACCAGAATCAATAACAGAAGAAATAACTGCCGAGTCAATATTCATTCTCTTTTTTACATAATCATTAGTAACAATCGTTGCAAGATATTCTTCAGTTGGCCAAGCAACCGGATTATCATTATTAGATGTAGTAATAATAGGAGATTTATGATCAACTGCAGCTTGACGTGAAGCCACGTCTTCAATTGGTCTAGAAGCATAAGCAGCTGGAATATCTATTCTAGCTATACCATCCATATCAAGCTGGAATTTCCATCTTGCATTACCAGCCGCGTCGATATCTTCATAACCAGCATCAGCATCTATATTATTTTTATTAATTACGATTGGATTTGTTCTAGGGCTTTGGTGATTAATAAGCTGATTGCCACCTTTTAATGCCCAGAAGTTATCAATAGAAACTCTTTCTTGAACATATGCAGAATCTAAATGATTTTCTAGAATTGGAATAAGTCCACCAGTTGGTCTTACAACAAAACTATCAAATGACATTCTTTCGCCAGTACCAGGATTATCACCAATCGTAAATACACTACCTGAAACAGACTGTCTAAAATGAACTGAGCCTTCTACAGTAGCGCTATCGCCAACAGTTAATTTACCTAGAACATTTAAATTAGCACTTGAAGTAGTTTGTTGTTGAGGTATGACATGAATATAATTTGCTGAGGTAGTAACTGGAGTTCCGGTATAATCTGCGCTTAAAACTGGAACTGTTAATACATCATCTGTAAATAATTCAAATTTATTAGTATAACCAGCATCTAGTAATCCATCAGCATTTGCATCAGGTCCAACAAAATATGTTTTTCCATTATGATCTGTAAATGTTCCACCAGTAATACCTGATAATCTAACACCATCACCTACTGTTAATCCATGTGGTGCTGTTGTAGTAATTGTTAAATTTGTTCCGGTAGTATCGAATGCCCACGCCGCACCGGCGCCTGAGGCGGGTGCTACAACTGTTACAACTTCATATGATCCGGCAGGTGCAGCACTTGGAACAAATATGTTTTCACTTTGAGTATCGAGTGCAGTAGTACATGCTCTATCAGTAAATAAATTAAAATTAATAGCGTCAACTGCCTGAACAAAATATACATTATCGGCAGCAGATGTATAATTAAAGCTACTAGAAGGTCCACTAGATCCATTAGTAAGATTACTAAATTTAACAGCTAATCCAGTGCCGGGTCCACCTCCACCAGGATGCGTAGCTGCAGTACCACCCCCACCGGGTGATCCAAGTAAATGCCCGCCAGCAGGTACGTTTACAACCGCGGCTAGGGCTTGAGAAACAGAAAATGCTGATGTTTGTGTAGAGGGTGTACTAACCGGGGTAGTTTTTATTACACCGGTAACAACAACTGTTGGAGCAGTTCCAGCAATAAAGTCTTTAATATTAAGACCGCCGATATGAAGTGTAGCACCACTATCAATATTTACATCACCGTGAATATCTAATGTATAATTTCTATTAAAGCCAGAATTATAAATTGTAGAATTACCATGTGCCACCTGCGCCGTTTTACCAATCATAATATTGGTATTATTTAAACCTTTATTAACAAGAGCACTATCAAAAAGACTTGTTCCAGAATCGTTGAAAATTGCCGGCTTCATAATTACAATGCCGTTTTCTAATCCTGTAGGAATAAACGCATTTCCACCGATGAAAGTTGTATTTTTAGCGCCACCACCAGTTATCCCACCATATTGTGGATTTACATTATGAACTGAATGCGAATCTTTCCAGCCAGCACCAATAATATAATTGTTAGTAAAATTATCATGAAAAACTTCGTTACTTTCACCAAATATGAAATTTTGATTTCCATTTGTATAAAGAGTATTACTTGTTCCTATTACATAAGATTTATTTGTACTTCTTACTGTAGAAGCATTTGCTAATCCGAACAAATTATCTCTACCTATAGTATAAAGATCTGTTCCACTATTAATTGAGTCTTGAATATTATTTTGGCCAAGGAATAGATTATTATCTGTTAAAATAATATTTTCTTTACCGATAGCAATACTGTTTCTACCTTGTGTAGTGGTAGCAGTGCCTCTAAGTACTATATTTCCTTGACTTCTTCTTTGTCCAACTTTATTTTTTTCGCCAAGAGATATAGAGTTTTTACCTCTAGCATAAGGTTCTTCACCCATACCTATAGAGAAGACTCCTAAGTCAGAATTCACATGCTCATCAAGTAAAACCTTACCAGCTCTAATAAGTCCAGCTCTTGAACTATACATAAACATATTATTATATGTGTTACCTGGGAAGGTCCCAGCAGAATCAAATATAGCAGAATCTGTGGATGCATAAGTTAATAGTGTAGTTCCATCAACTTGGAAATCACCTCTAATATCAAACTCTGTATTAGGAGCCGTTTTTCCAACACCAACATTTCTTGGTGTTTCCATAAGAATAAATTGTCCATCGTCTTCAAATGGATTGCCGGCGATTGGAGCTCCACCAAACGGATTTAATTTAAATACTTCACCGCCGTAAAGAATACTGCCACCAACAAATAAATTACCAGCACCTTGAGTGGCTGGATTAAACATATCAGATTCTCTACCAATCGATACGTTACCACCTTGAATAGCTAAAAGATTTTCATCATCAACTTGGCCTACAATATTTCGAAGTGTATTAGCCGGATCTTGACCAGCGCCTGGAGTTGCTGTTGATGGTCTTAAACTAATATTTATGCTGTTATTAGCAACAACTTTACCACCACCGCCAATAGCAAACGAGTTAGCTCCCTGAATAATTTGATCATGGCCAATAGCAAAAGATTGATTACCAGAAACTTTATTATCATAACCAAGAGCAAACGCTAAAAGACCGCTGACCGAATCCTGATAACCAAATATGAATGAAGAATTTCCGTCAGCTGTATTATCAATACCAATTATATTATTAAAATTACCACCAAGCGACTTATTTCCTTCGCCAATTAATAATGTGCTATTACCAGATGGTAAAGCCATATTGTTTTTACCAAACATATAGCTTGCGTTTCCAGCAGTAGTATTATTATGGCCAATCAAAACACTATTAATAGCAATTGTTGTTGCAATGCCGCCACTTCGATCTGAGTTTTCAATTCCTATTAATACATTATTTCCGCCTTTAACTACATTACGTTGACCCATAGCAATTGAATTAGTAGCACCGGAGAAAACGCTACTACTATCACCTACAACAAAACTAAAATCAGCTGCAGCTTTAACATTTTTGCCAAATGCCGCGGAATAAGTACCAATATTATTCCAGCTGTAATCATTATGATTTGTAAAATGTCCACCGCGAGTTGCAGCTTTACCCGGAATAAATGAAAACCTTGAGCCTTTATCTGAATCTATATCAGCTTCATCATAATTAGCTAAAGCACCATATATAGTACTTGCATCTTTGGTCATTGATATCTCGCCTGAAGTTTGGGGAGAATAACCAGCTTCTGTATTAAGTGGACCTTTAACTTGGAATGGGCCACCATGTACTTCAAATCGTGCTTTAGATCTAGTAGTTCCTACACCTATTCTACCAAATCCTCCGGCTTGATATGTAGCAGTAAAATTTCTTGGCTCAAAATAAGCATTATCTATATTATCAGCCGTAAATAGCCCGCCGCCAGTAAACGGAATTCCGTTTTGCATAAGAGAACCGGTGAAGTTAATAGTACCATCTTTATGAACTTCAAATAAAGAGCTATCTTCAAGAGACATTGCTCTTATCAGAACCGATACATCTGAATCGTTTGCAGCATTAACACCGTCTCCAGGAAATCTTCTAATCGATGCCCCGTCTGCTTTTGATATATCACTTTTAAAATAGTTGATAGGTAAAGTAGATTGTAAATAGTGTCTACCCTGTGAGTCTTTTTCAGCGTGAGAAGCACTTATTTTTAAACCATAAAAATCTCTTGTTTGAGCTGAATCGGGGAAATATACTGAGTTAGCATCAAATTTATTTCTTAATTCAGGTCTATATTTGTAAGATCCAATTTTTACTCCGGATGCATCAACATTACCAGTTGATTTATGAACAATAAATCTATTCCATCCAGAGTCTTGCGCAACTTGCCTTGCTGACATAAGACCATCAAAAGAACCGCCGGCACCTAAAAAGTAATAGTGAGATTGATGTTCGCCAAAATGTAATTCGCCGCCTTGAATTGAGTCATTTAATCCTACAGTTAAAAGTGAACCTGGAACTAAAGAGTTAACTCTGAGTTTATCAAACACAGCTGGTGCATATGATATAACTTCACCGGTTGGTAAAATAGTTAATCCTTTATTTACTCCTTGTGTTGCTCCAATCTGTAATCCATTAGTTGAATCATATAAAAAGTCAGAATCACCCTGTAAAGAAAAATCAGGTCCTACATGTGCAACAGCGCCTATTTTTAATCCGCCGCCCGGAACATTTAAATCTAGTTTATCAACTTTTAAATACTCAACATAAGCAGAATCTGCTTTAAGGTATTTAAAATATGCTGAATCGGCTTGTAAATCTTTATTATAGAAAAGTCTATTTGTTGTCCAATAATTTTCATATTGTGTTCCGGCAGCTCCAGCCTGCCAGGTAAAAGATGCTTGGACAGGACCACCTACTGTAATGCCTGCTCCTGATGCAAATGCAGAGTCAGCGGCATTATCAGCCACAACAATGTTTTTATCTACGATCGTAACAGATGTTGAATTAATTGATGTTGTCGTACCTTGCACATTAAGATTACCAACAATATTAACATCACCTGCAATATCACCAAACGGATACGGATCGATTTTAATAGTAGCTGGACCACGATATTCTGGGCTATGTGCAATACCAAAACTATGATATAAAGAATGCCCGCTATCTACATCAAGTTGACTGATGTAGGCACTATTACTTTTTAATCTTGAGATATATGCAGAGTCTACGTCGAGTTGACTAATATAAGCGCTATCGCCTTTTAATCTAGAAATATAGGCACTATCAACATCTAACTGAGAAATGTATGCAGAATCACCCATTAGTCTTGAGATATATGCAGAGTCTACGTCGAGTTGACTAATATATGCAGAGTCAACCATTAGTCTTGAAATATAAGCACTATCAACATCAAGTTGAGAAATGTACGCACTATCGCCTTTTAATCTAGAAATAAATGCAGAATCTACATCAAGTTGACTAATATAACCGCTATCAACATCAAGTCTTGAGATATATGCACTATCGACATCGAGTTGAGAAATGTATGCAGAATCAGCCGTTAGCCTTGAAATATGTGCGGAGTCTACGTCTAAATCAAATATGTATGCTGAGTCAGCTGTAAATGTTCTAATATGAGCGCTATCTACATCTAATTTCCATATGAACGCTGAGTCTGCAGTTAAACGTTTTAAATGTGCGCTATCAACATCTAAATCTTTAATATAAGATGAGTCAGCAGTTAGTCCATGAACGTATAATAGATCAACTGCTTTTTCTGAGTCAAGAAGAAGAAATTTATTTCCAACCGCAATACCAGGATTTCCTGCCGCCTGCAAGAGAGACATATATTTTTCACCGCCTACCGCAGCTACTCGAGTTGCTATTTGCGGAACTGCAGTCGAGTCAACGGCTGGTCCCACACCAACATATAATGTTCCACCTGCGATACTATCATAATATGAATATGCTAATTCACCTAGTGCTAAACTTGACGGTGCAGTTGCCGTGCCTGATCTTTTAATCTGGATTATAGATGCCATGAAATAAACAACCTATCTAAATGCTTTATTATTTAATCTTATTTATATTGTTTAGAAGGTATCTCCACCATCTATTATTTGTGCCTTTAAGTGGCTTGTTGCGGTCCAGAATTCAGTGGCGGCATCAAATGCAATCATTGTTCCTTCTGGTATTTGACCGGCTGCAATTGCAGTATCACTTACATCTCTAAGGCTATTTCTAATTCTAATTTCTTTAATAGCTGGAAGAGGAGTTCCAACTTTAATGTTTTTAACGATTGTACGATTTGATGTTATTTTAATTGCCATATCGTTATCCTATGTTGTTACTTGAGGAGAAAGTGTTAATTTCCCTTCTAATATTCTTTCAACTACACCTATTCCAGTTGAACTATCAATTCCTTCTAATTCGACATCATAGACATATCTACCGGCTTTCATACGGGTTGTTTGTACATTTGTTAATGATATTTGTAAAATATTTTCTTGATTAGCTGGATTAAAAGCTGTACAAGAAAATACTTCAGCTGAATCAGTAGAGTTATAACTTTTTTTGATTTTTCCACGCATGTCATAAAATGCACCAAATTGGCCAGCGTCAGAATCCCAGTTAATTAGCTGCTTTCTACTACCATCAGGATTAAACAGTTCAAGCTGAATTACTACATCTGTTCCCTGGTCAATTGATAAATCTTCGTAGTGTGCCATAACCGCCCCTCAATATTGGTTTATACTATTTATAGCCTTTTGCCCTCACTTAACATAAACTATAGATAAATATGTTTATGCTATTTATACTATTTACATTACTGTAAAATCATGGTATAATAAAGAGTGTTCTTTAAAGGAGAGATGGGGGTATAATAATATAAATGATTGAAAAATTATTAGCATTTGGATCTAACCAATTAGAACTTAAATTAAAAATGAATCCTAAAAAATTTATCAATTGGACTGAAGAAAATTTTAATTATGTTAAATACAATCCTAGAAAAAAGAATAATAGATTTGGATTAAGCATAACTAGTTTAGATGGTGGCGTAACAGGAATTCCCGATTTAGATAGTATTCATGAATATAACTTTGAAAATTCTACATCATGGGAAGAAACTAGTTTTAATGTTCCCACCCCAGTTTTTGAATGGCCTGAATTAAAACTAATCGTAGATCCATGGAAAAATAAAATTTTTCGGTCTCATGTATTAAAAATAGAATCTGGCGGCTATTTTCCAGCACATAGAGATTCAAACAAACTAAATGTTAAAGTATTCAGATTAATAGTTCCTTTAGAAAATTGTAACCCGCCTGATACTAGATTTATGATAGGTGACAAAACCTTACACTGGAATCATGGTAATTTATACTTTATAAATACATTAAAAGAACATACTTTATTTAATGCATCTTCATTATCTAGTTATTGGATAGTATTTAACGTTATTCTAAATGAAGATAGCATAACTTCTATTTTAGAAAACTTAAAAAGATGTTAAAAGGATAAACTAATGGAATTAACATTAGCAATATTAATTGGTTTAATATGGAGTGAAATAATTTCTCACTTAGCAGCAAGTATACTGCTACATCGTCACTATTGTCATAAACAATTTAAAGTACCAGGATGGTTTGAAACAATTGGATTAGCTATGTTAATGATAGTAGTTATAAAATCTCCTATTGGTTGGATAGCATCTCATAGAATGCATCATCAGCATAGTGATGGCCCCAAAGATCCTCATGCTCCAAAATACGTAGGCTTTTGGAAAGTTTTAACTACTACTTGGAATCTTCCTAAAATTCCTTCGAAATATGCTCGAGATTTATATAAAAATCCTAAGCTGGTTTTTTGTCATAACCATTGGTTTAAAATAGTGTGTATAGTATGGATAGTCAGTTATATAATATCTCCGTATTTTTTTATTGCTTTTGCGTTAATTCCTTTTATTTTTGCTAAAATTGGTTTTGGATTATTAAACACTTTTGGACATGGAAATGGTCCTTTAAACGTTCCTTGGTTAAATTTATTTATTGCGGGTGAAGGTTACCATAAAAACCATCACGATAATTGGAAAAGAATTAGACTGCATAAATTTGATACTGGCGGTTGGCTTGCTGAGAAACTATTTAATAAATAACGTACGCATAGGAGATGTATAATGAAAAAGTGGAAAAAAAGAAATGAATTACCGGTGCTTAAGAAACTGGATATACAAATTGACATTAAAAGACTTAAAGATGAGTTAGCTCAATTTTCAGAAGGTAAAACCTGGGATGGCCTTGGATTTGATTATCAACATATGTGTGAAACCCATACTAAACTACCAAAAATGTTTTTTAATGAAGACGAATTAAAAAGCGTCGATTGTATTACAGAGCTTAATTGGGAAGATGCTAGTTATCAACAATTAAGTCTTGTTGAATTTGACAAGTCGTATGACTTATCCCAGCGCGAAGAAAAATCAAACACCGTATGGGACAATAGAATTGCAAAAGGTGACCCTGTAGCAGATGAGCGCTGGTATCGTAAAATGAAAGATGACGTTCCTGAATACATGCGCGAGATTTTCGGCATGTTTAATGGAGCACATAGAACACGATTTGCACGTTTACAAGCTGGAAGCAATATTAAACCTCACATCGATTACGATACTCAATACGGCATTAGATTGCACATCGCAGTTGATACTAATAAAGAGTGTTATAATGGTGGATTTGATAAAGATGGAAATGAAATAAAATATCATATTCCTGCAGACGGATCAGTGTGGTTTATTAATCCTGGTTATAAACATTACGCAGTAAATAACGGGCCGACAGCGCGTGATCATTTAATTATTAGTATTGATAGTCAAGAAGTAATTAGTGAAGTTTTAGATATAAAGGACTAATCGAAAATGACTAACAACATAGATTTTTTAGATATTGCATTTCTTCCGATAGATTTACCTTTAATTCCTAATAAACATTCTATAATTAAGAATTTTGAAACCGAGTTTGTCTATGGCTGGTGGGATGCGATCCGGTTGTTTGAAAAAACAAAAAACTTTGAACCTACTGATAAATGGACACAAGAAATAATAGAAAAATATCCTGAACTTAAACAATGGATGATTGACCATATACCTTTTACTGATTATATCCATGCAAAAATGATGAAATCAAAAGACGTAGTTCATCCTCATGTCGATTATCAAGATCCAAATAGAAGACCCGATGTTTTTGATCATTTAAAGAAAAATGAACCAAGTTCATATAGACTAGTTATATCAGGAGAAAGAAAAAATACTGTATACGTTTCAAAAAGCGTAGATAGTAAAATCGAAGATAGGATTTATCCAATTTTACCAGAAACTACTGACGTCTATGCAATGCCATACACTGATCAAGTTCATGGTGTTGATTTTCAATCCGATAGAATTATTATAATTACAAATGGATATATAGATATAGAAAAACATCAAAATCTTTTAACAAGAAGTTTAGAAAAATACGGAGATTACTTAGTTAAAAGATCTGATTTAAAGTGATAACAATAGAGAGATATTATGATAAATGGGATTTTGACCTAACACATTTTAGACATAAGGTTTATAATGAACTAGGCGCATCGGCTAGCATAGATTTTTCTTATAACGAACTTGTTAACAAGTTTTATAATAACAAGTTTATCGAGGAGATCTATAAGTTTAGTAACAAGAAATGGGATAAAACTTATTTTGATTGTATAGAAGCTATTAAGATTAACGATCAGATCGTTGGTATATCTGGCGCTGCAATACACAATAATAGCGTTAGAATCTTAATGCATCGGTATTCTTTGTTTGAATTCCGGCAGATAGCAAACAATTATACATGGCATAAAGATGGAGTAATAGATCAGCATCTTGATTATGCTAAAAATATAAACAAACAAGCTATATTTTTTACAATATATGAACATAATAAAACTCTTAAAGTGTTTAGTAATTATTTAAAAAAACGCAAATCAAATAAAAACAAACCTCTATTAGGAAAGTTTGAATATTTTAATAAGCCAGTATTATTTAACAATACGCTACAAACTATTTTCTATTATAAAATTAACAGCAATTATAATTTTGCATTGAAGGAGATATTATGAAAGGTATTTTAGGCAAGTCATACTTTAACGCTGATGAATATACTAACGCAACAAAATTAGATTCCCTTAGACTTAAAATATACGAAGGTATTGCAAAAAGTAAGCCGTACGTTTCTGAATATTTTAATTCAGAGTTTGAGTTTCTTGATCCCAATGACTTGCATAATATAGTAAATTATGTTGGAAAGCCATTAGTTCCTCTTTTTCCTAAGAATAACGAAATTATAAGTATGGATGATTCATCAGAATGTAAAAATATATACACCAAACTAGAGCCAGAACAACAACGAATATTTCTTAAATTAATGGGCGGAAGCCAGCCGTTTAGTACATTAGTATTATGGGAAAAGGGTGACTGGACAGAAAACGCAAAATTGTTTCCTGAATTAGTAGAATGGTCTAAATGTTTGCCATTTAAAACTATTAAAAAAGTTGTATTTTATATAGTGGAATCAATGAATCCTACAGTGATTCACGCTGATAAACATACGCCAGATGATCAGTTTCATAAGTCAGAATTTCTATGGTTTAAAATAACTCCAGAAAAATCATTCTTTATATACGATACTGATACAAATAAAAAAATTAATATTACCTCCACATCATGTTTTTTTAATGAGCGAGATTATCACGGCGCCGATGCTATAAACCATCTAGCAGTTAGCATGAAAATTTGGGGAACATTTAGTGACAAATTTAGATCAGAGACAGGATTAACCGGTGAATATTGATTTTTCTAAAATAGCATGGATGCCAGTAGACATCCCAAAATTTAAATTTAGTAAGTTTATTGTCGACGAATATGTTGAACAATCTATTCCTTTTGCTCATGGTTTACAGCGATTTACTGAAAAACGCAAAGATTATGGTAAATCAAAATGGATAGATTCTATGTCTGTTAATCAACTTAAGCTCAAGGAATACTTAAAACAACATATACCCATTAAAGAATTAGTAAATGTAAAAATTCACAGAATGGATTCTGCAGGACCACAACATAGACATTTAGATTTCTTTTACCCTGAAGTTAATCCTGATCTATATAAACATAATCTTGAATGTGAGCCATGTGGATACAGAATGATTTTACAAGGAGAAGTGAAAAATCCTTTAGCTATTGAAGTAGGTGAAAATGTTTTTCATCCAGAACTGCCTGAAGATACTGACTGGTATGTCATGGGGCACACAAACATATGGCATTGGAATAGTATATATGATCCAAATAGATACATTATGTTTTTACATATATGGCTAGATAAAAAACAACACTTTGATTTATTAGAAAGAAGTTATAAAAAATACGGAGATCACATAATATGGATACCTTAAAAAATGATATTGTGCCGATTGGTGATTTCGAGACAATTCCAGTTAATGTGACTGGTGATTACTTAAAGTATCCAGCAGTAGTTAGTATCGCTGGGCCGTTTAACACCGCCATACTTTTTGAGGAATACATCAATACCTTTAAAAGCTTGGAAAATAATTTCTTAAATTCTCTTGAAGATATATTAATAGATGCTACACCAAAAGAAGTAAAAAAACATCTAGTGAAATTAGGCTGGAATGGCAACGACTATATTTCGTATTCATTACGTAAATTTGGCACAAATATTTTAAAAGATGAAGTAATGAAAAATACTAAATCTGTGCTTGAATCTTTTGGACCAACATTTAGGCAACAATATATGTGCGCTGCTCCGAAAAAACGACTTAAACCACATATAGATAATTTAAATTGTGAAGTTCATGGATTTAAAATCCATATACCTATTAGTACAAAATATCACGTGTTTGTTAAAAATAGTATCAATGAAAAATTTGGTGTGTATGTGTTAGAACCAGGATATGCATATTATTTAAATAGTTGTTTACCGCATTTTGTTGCAAATCCTTATGACGAAACTCGTGTGAATTTATCTTTTCAATTAGCGTCAGATAAACTCATCCAAAATGGCGATAAGATGTTTAATATAAGACAACTAGAAGACGAGGAAAATGAAAATGAAATTTACGCAATATGCTAAAAAGATATTTTTTCCAGTTCATCTTATAATGCTTTCCACATTACCAGTATTATTCGATAATTGGCATTACATAAGTTTTGGAATTTTTTTCTACTTATTAACTTCCCAGTTTGGTTTTGAACTTGGATTTCATAGGTATTTAACACATCGATCATTTAAAATGAAAGAATGGACAAAGAGGATTGTATTATACCTTGGTTCTATTTCTGGCTTGGGATCTCCTATATTTTTTGTATGCATGCACCGAAAACATCACGCACACGCTGATACTGATGATGACCCACATAGCCCTAATAGCGGATTGATAAAATCTAGTTTATATAGCACATATTTGGGAAAGCTTGAACAAATAAACGTTTTTCAAGCAAGAGATGTGATGCGTGATTCGTATGTTATGTGGCTAGATAGAAACTTCTATAAAATCTATTGGACAACATTTATTACATTACTAATTATCTGGTGGCCTATTGCTGTGTTTGGAATGATTTATGGAACTGTAATAACTATTCATAGTTTTAGTTTGCTAAACGTAGTATTAGTACACCACACAGACAAACATGACAAAGGGTATAAGAATTTTGAAAGAAAAGATAATTCTACTAATAGACGATTAATGTCTTATCTACTATGCTGGTATAGTTGGGGAGGGTTTTTGCATAACAACCATCATCACTATCCTAATTCATGGCATATGGATCATAAACCTGGAGAATTCGATTTAGGAAAATATTTTGTTAAATTAATAAAATCAGATTAATGACTTATGCTATAATTTCACCAATGAGATCAGGTAGTACTTTTCTTTTCAGGATGCTACGTGATTTTTCGTCTGATTATAATATTAAATTAAATGATGAATTTTTTAATACTGTATATCCAGGTTGGAGTTCTATTGATAACGGCGAAAGATTATTAAAAAGTAATAGAGAATATTTTCCATTAAATGAAGAAATTGAATATAGAATAAATTTATTAAAAAAATATAATTGTAAAAATACTATTAAAATTATTTCTACTCATTTAAATCTTAGAATAATAAAATTTATAGTCAAGAATTATGATATAATTCTTCTTGATAGAGAAAACAAATACGATCAATATCTCTCTTATATTTTAGCATTTCACAGTGATGTATGGAATAAAAAAAATAATGAAAAACACATTATACCACCGTTTGTATGTCCAATTGAATATGCATTAAACTTTTTTCAAATAGAAGAGCAATGGCAAAAAGATAAAAATTATATATTGAGCATATCAAATCCAATAATACTTAATTATGAAAAATTATCTATTGATCCAATACAGTATTTAGAAATAAATGGAATAAATACTAGAAAGTTTAGTATCTATTACGAACATATTCATAAATTAAATTTAGAATTTTCTAAAGAATACTATATAAAAAATATAAATGAAATCAAAGAAATTTTTAAAAAAAGGATATTATAATGGGATTATACACACATTATCCAGACTTACCGGATCTTCCACAAAATCTTGTAAATCAAATAACCGAAGAAAATGTTAGAACGACTATTAATACTTTTGAAGCTAGAGATGGAGAAAATTACGAAATTCCATGGTATTCTTTACATCAACCTAGCTCTGCAATTATAGATTATTTGTCTCCACATTTTGCAAATAATATGAAAATAAAAATACAACTTATTACTAGAGAATTATTAATACATAAAGATAAGGGTAGAGCTGCAGCTTTTAATTATATTATTAAAAGCGGCGGAGAAAATGTTAGTACAGTTTGGTTTGACGATGATAAAAACGAAATTGAAAGAGTTGTATTACCTGAAAAACAATGGTATTTTTTAGACCTAAGCAAGTTTCATAATATATACGATATAACAGAAACTAGAATTGCAATCACAATATTTGAATCTGCAGAAACTGAATAGGATTAATTATGATATCTGATATTAAGCTATTAAGTAATCATGGCCAGTACTTATATCTTAAAGATATAAGGCCTTCATGGTTAGTTTTATTTTTCTATCCTAAAGATGATACGCCGCACTGCACACGTGAAAGCATAGAATTTGAAAATTCTTTAGATGATTTTAAAAAACTCGACACTATAGTTGTTGGTGTATCTAAAGATAGTATTGAAAGTCATAATGATTTTGCAAAAAAATATTCATTAACTATACCACTTTTATGCGATAGTAATAAAATTGCTAAAGAGGCATTTAAAGTAGAAAACCGATCTACATTTTTAATAAATGAAAAATCAGAAATAGCATACGAATGGAGAAACGTAAATGTTGATGGCCATGTCAATGATGTTCTTTTAACATTAAAAAAATTAAAATTATGATTTCTTTATATGTTTTAAGACTAATATGGTTAGTATCCCATGTCGCTACTGCATTTGCATTATTTACATTTGATTTTAAATATTTAATATATGGATTAATCGTCGGATTATTTTTTCATGTTATTGGACAAGGTGTTTCTTTACATAGATATTTTGCTCATCGAGGCTTTACTGTGTCCAGAATTACTGAAATCGTGTTAATTTTTATAAGTATTCCGTGTGCTTTAGGTTCTCCACTATCATGGGTTGCATTACATAGACACCATCATAAAACTTCAGACACTTTAGAAGATTCACAAAGTCCACATCATCATTCTATATTGAGCATATGGCTTTGTACATATTTAGGGAAAAAACCAGTAGGATTTAAAACATTAAGAGATTTAATACACGATAAAATTCAAATATTTGTTCATAACAACTACATATATTTATTATTACTATGGGGCTTTATTATTACCAGCATCAGTGGTTTAATTGGATTAATAATATTCTTCTGTATACCAATAACAGTTGTTTTTACTAATACAATGTTAGGTAGCATAATTGTTCATAAATGGGGATATAGAAATCACGATACGTTAGATCATTCATATAATTCTTTTTTAGTTAGCATTTTAACATTAGGCGATGGTTGGCATAATAACCATCACGCAAATCAAAAAAAATATACTCATGGTGAACAATGGTGGGAATTCGACTTGCAAGCTAAAATCATAAATTGGATAAAAATATGAACAATCTAGATTTAAAGAGGATAATTAAAGAATCTCAACACTGTCAAAGAAATTGGGATTTAACAAAAAAAATTCCAGCAGAACATATTGATATATTAAAAACCGCTGTTAAAGAATGTCCTTCTAAACAAAACAGAGTGTTCTATAGTCCTGTGTTTATTACAGACAGCGATGTTATAGAATATATATTAGAAACTACTAAGTCTTTTGTTTATCAATTCGACCCTCGCTTAGCTGTTACTAATTCTCAAATCATGGCTAATTTGCTTGTAGTGTTTATTCGCGATAGAGATTATTCAGAAAAACCTAGAACAGAAGTTGAATACGCTATGGGGATTACTGATGGTAAAAATATTAAATTAAATCCTGGAGCTTTACTTGATGAAGGTAGAGCAGTGGGGATAGCTTCTGCATACCTTACACTTACTGCACATCTTCTTGGTTATAAAACAGGTTTTTATAACGCACAACATAGTATGCCAGAAATAAAAGAAATGTTTGGAGAAGAAGTATTACTTATGGTAGGAGTAGGATTCGAAGATCATGCAAGAAATAGTCGTGAACATCATTTTGATTCAAGTTTTATATTTCCAAAAATGTCTAAAAAAATAATAGTTAAAGATGGAAATAGTATGCGAAAACATATCTTGTCCGTTGATATTTCAAAAGTTATTTAATCTTATGAAATCAATTAATTTGTGTATAAGTCATAAGTGTACTTTAGAATGCTCTAAGTGTTTAAGAAAAACTTATAGAACTAATAATTTAAAAGTTCCAGGTTGTGATTTATCTTTACACGAATATAAAAAAATCATTAATTACTTTGATTCTATAATTTTTTGTGGCAATGCTTCTGATCCTGTAATGAATCCAAACCTTATTAATTTTCTAAAATTAAATTATGAAAAAAATATTTTCTGTGAAGTGCATAATGCAGCAACAGGTAAAAAAATATCATGGTATGAAAAGGCATTTAACGCAAATAAAAATGCAACATGGATATTTGGTTTAGATGGATACCCCGAAGATAGTCACAAATATCGTATTAACCAAGACGGAGAAGCATTATTCGAAGCAATGAAGTTATGTGCATCGATGGGACTCAACTCTACATGGAGATATATAGTATTTAAGTACAATGAAAATGATATAGAAAATTGCGAAAATATAGCTAAACATTATAATATTAAATTTGAATTAGTAAAATCTAGTCGGTTTGTTAAAAATGATTCTTATAAACCAACTAAGTATTATATAGAAAGAAATTATGGTAGTTCCAAAATGTCTAAATGCTGATCATCAATTAGGTCACACTGCTCGTGGATATATATTACCGTGTTGTTGGGCCGACCGTCCTGAACTTTTTGAAGGTGATATGAAAGATCTTGTCAAAGAAAAGTTTAAGTTAACTAACATTGAAAAGATTGAAGATGTAATAGAATCAAAAGAATGGATTAATTTTTATAATAAATTAAAACATGGCAATGGTGCAAAGATTTGTTATATTTATTGTAATGGTGATAAAATAAAAGAAATCACCAGACTTAAAAGAAAGAAATGATATGCCTTATAAAATAAAGAGACTAAAACCAATGGTCGATTTATCTACTTATTGTAATGCTGCATGTCCACAATGCCATAGAACAGATCAAGAAGATATTTCTAAGAAAAACTATTGGCTTCCTCTTGTACAATGGTCATTGGAAACCTTTCAAAAAAGATTCCCTACACGAGATTTTTATTTGTACAAACAAATTATCCTATGTGGTACATGGGGTGATCCAATGATGAATAAAGATATTTTAGAAATAATTACATATATTTTAGAAAGTTCAAGACGAGTTAAAATTTTAATTAATACAAATGGCAGTATGAGAAATGAAGAATTTTGGTGGAATTTAGGAACCTTAAATTATAAATATAATCTCAGACTAACTGTAGTCTTTGCTATAGATGGAGCTACTCAAGAACAGCATGCCACTTATAGAAGAAAAACTGAACTCGATAAAGTTCTACTTCATATGAAAGCTTTTACTGAATCAGGCTCAGAGGCAAAAGTATATACTGTGGTATTTAAACATAATGAAAATGATATTAAAAAAATAGCAAAATTAGCATACGACAATGGTGCTTGCTACATGTATATTTGTCCGTCAAATAGATTCAATAGAAACTTAGACCCATTTAAATTCGTGTACGAAGATAAAGTAGAAACTTTATACGCTCCAGAAAAAATTACAAAATTTACTGAATTGCTTCTAACAAAAGAAACAGACAATTTGCTTGAAGCAAAAAGGATACTAGTATGAAAACTAAAGAAATAAGATGTTCTTTCTTTAATAATAATGAATATAACGTAAACCCAGATGGTCAAGTCTATCCTTGTTGTTTTTTTGCAAATACAATATATGTTGCAAAACAATTTGGTTATCCTAAGAAAGGAACTATTGATCCTAGAAATACCGATCAAGAATCTATACAAAACGGTTTACAAAATTCTGAAGCTATTGCTACTGGAGTTGAAGATCGTAATCCAATGTATAAAACATATATAGAAAATGAAGATGAATATAATCTAGATAATAAAAGTATTTTACAAATTTTAAATTCTGATTGGTATAATGAATTAGAAGAATTAAGAGAAGATTGGAACACCGCTCCACATGTTTGCAAAAAGCATTGTACTGTCGAAAGATGAAAAATTTCTGCGCTGCTCCGTTCACTCATATTTCTATAGATCCAAGAGGGGTACTACTCCCGTGTTGTCGATATAAAACACCTTTATCAAATTTAGATAATGAAAGAATAGATGAAGGCTGGAACAATCAAAACTTTCAAGATTTAAGAACTCAATTTTTAAATGATGAAAAACCTGCAGCATGTTCTGACTGTTGGACTGCTGAAGAATCAGGCAATGAAAGTTTAAGAAGTGTAATTAATGGATGGGCCAAAGATAAAAAATTTAACTCTCCTATAGTAGAAGATAATCCAATATATTTTGAATTTAAAACTACAAATGTTTGCAATTTAAAATGTAGGATGTGCGGATCATTTAATTCAAGTCAAATAGCAAAAGAAACTGAAACAATTGAAGTACGTAAACATTTTCTAAAACACAAAATCATAGATACACATCATGAGCCAATCGTAAATGAATGGTTGAATGACGCTAAATATATTCTTTTTGCGGGTGGAGAACCTTTTGTAAACGAAGAAATTAAAAAGATTATGACTTATATTGATAAACATGGTCTTAATAAAATTAAAACTTTAATGGTAACAAATGGCACGCATTGGAATGATAAGTTTGTAAATCAATTAAAATCTTTATCTAATTTAGATATTCGAATTAGTTTAGATGATATTTACGAAAGAAATGATTATCAAAGAGAAGGATCTGATTTTAATATTATTGAAAAAAACTTTATCAAATTTACAAAAAACTTTTATGGTAAAATCATGTTTAACTGCACCATGAATTGGTATAATATATATTACATCGATGAATTTTTAGAATATGCAGATGATTTCAACACACCGGTATCAATTCAATATGTAGAAAGTCCTTCATATTTAAACATAGCTAATTTACCAATAGATGTAAAAGAAATTATTTGCAATAAATTTAAAGATACTCAAGATGAAAGAATAAAAAAAATCATGAGACGCATGATGCTTGACGGAGAAAACCACATAAATAAGTTTTATGCTCATATAACTAAATATGATAAAATGAGAAACAATGATTTTGCAACAGCGTTTCCTAAATGGAATGAGATATTAGAAAATGAGTTACGGTCAAACAACACCATGTAATGCACCTTTCAATAACATGTATATTCAACTTACTGGTAGAGTAGCTCCTTGTTGGAAACTTCCAGGATCGTGTGATATGTGGGGCAAAGACAGATCACTAATGGATATATGGAAAGGTGATAAGTTCCAGAAATATCGAGATGCTTTACAGGAAAATAAATTTTTAAATAGATGTATTGAATGTAAAAAAGATATTGATGACGGCGTATGGCCTCTTGCAAAAGCATATCAGAATTATCCAGTAAATAATATGCCTTCCATGATGGAAATTGAATTAAGCAATCAATGCAATCTAGAATGTATTATGTGTAGTGGAATTTTAAGTAGTGGTATTCGAAAGAACAGAGATAAGCTTCCACCATTACCGCAAATCTTTGATAATACGTTTTTAGAACAAATGAAAGAATTTATACCACACCTCACAGAGTTGAGAGTAAACGGCGGTGAACCTTTTGCGCAAAAAATATTGCTCGATCTTCTTGATATTGTTGGAGAATTAAAACCGGAATTGAAGGTTAACATTGCGACAAATGGAACGGTTTATAACAAAAGAGTTCAAGGTATTCTTGATAAATGCAATATCCATTTAAACATTAGTATAGACAGTTTAATACCTCGAAGATATGAAGAAATTCGTATAAACGGTTCTTTTGATACACTAATGAAATATTTTAAAATATTTAAAGAATATTGTCATAGTAACAAAAGAAATCTTTCAATTATGGTAAATCCAATGAACATGAATTGGGAAGAAATGATTGAATTTGTACGATTCACTGAAAAACATAATTGCACTTTATGGTATAACACAGTTCTATATCCAACGCATGTCACGATAAAACATTCTTCTTCTAAGGATTTACAAAAAATTATTTTATATTTAAATAAAGAGATTAAAAAAGTTAAAGGTTATCGTAACTATAGTGAAGCCGAAAATTTAATTAATTTAATAGAAGTTTGGTATTTAGATTCAGTTGATGGAACAACGATATCACGTGGGGTATAATACTGCAATCGGCTTATTGTATATTCGCGTAATATTTTCCCAAGATCCATAGGATCCGATATAGCATTTTGATTGTTGAATAATTTTAATTTTCCTAATTATTTCACTTACATTGTCAAAATTCCGACTATCACCTAAATCAATTACATCAACTAATTCTGCTTTAACTTGAAGAACTTTTTTTAAATATGCAGGATCTTTATTATTTTTATTATCACTTGCTAATATCCAAGAAGAAGTTATATATTTTTCACGGTAATATGGATTAGGTTTTAAATATTTTTGTACTAAATCATATGAATGATTGTATTGATAATCGTTTATATCTTCAGGGTCTAAATCGCCAACATAGAATTTATTATTTTGATTAAACATATATTCGTACACCGGTAAATATTCTAGAACTTTTCCTGGTGAATCAAAGCTGTTATTTAAAAAGGATAAATCTCCTTCATAAAAATGATCTGCCCATACTAGTCTTTTTAAACTGCCATATAATGCAGTTGTAAATTTTTTGTTAACCATTTTTATATCCTTTCGCTAAAGTGTTGCTTTAGCAAGCAATATATCATTTTCTATAGTATTAATAGTATGCGCATATTCATTGTATATTTCTTTTAGATCATCATAGTTACTAACAATTTTCTTTCTGTCTGGATGTTTTCTTAGTGGTATATTTCTTTTAAAATTATATTCCTCGTATAATACAATTTCATTCGTCCAATCTAAAATTTTATCTAAAAACTTATTATATTTTTTTATTCGATATTCTAATACTGTAATAAAAAATTCTTTGGATATAGTATGCGTATCAGTACTCATATCATTGTGCCAAGTTCCAATTTTTTGGCCCAAACAATTACTCAAAGAGCTGTCAAACATATTTCGATATAAAAATATTTTTCTTTTAGATTTTATATCAAAATAAGACTCATTAAAATTTTTCCAAGTTATTAAACATTTCACTATCACTCGTTTTCCGGTACCAATATTAATAGCATCAATAACTTGGGGTGGCTTATATATTTGCTCATTCCAAAATTTGGGACTTGGGTTTCCATAATCTTGACTAAAACATTCTCCTAAATTTATTTCAACTGTGCTATTATAGTTATTTCTTTTTATGCTTTCAATAAAAGCAGTACTTCCATTTCTATCAGCAGTTATTACAACGGTGTTATTATAATTTTCCAAACTAAGTCCTTCTGTCATTCATATATATATGATATAATATTACGAGGAATAATAATGAAAAGAATTATCTTTAGCATATATATTGATATACCAGAAAAAGAATTAGATTGGCAGCCTCCGTTTAAAGGAGAAACCGAATCTAAAAATGATAAATCAAAAAGAGAATTTGCTCTATATAAAAACTGGTTAGCTGAAAGACAAAGATCATACGCCGATTCTATTGGAATAGAATATAGATTATATCAATATGATGATCAATGGAAAGCATTTGATAGTGAATATAAACGAAAATATCCATTCTTAACTACGTATAACATTGTTAATTTTTATAAAATTCATCTTATGTACGTTCTTAAAGAAGAATTTGAAGAAATATTATATTTAGATCTTGATGTTCTTCCTATTACGAAAGAGAATTTTTTTGATGCATGGAATTTAACAGCCGGAATAGTTATTAGAGCCGAAAGACCTTATGCTATAGGCGTGCAGGATGAATTAGATAATCCGGATACTATACGCAGATTAGAAGCTGATCGTTTAGATGGAAGAAAATATGCAAGTGTAAGAAGTCCTACTGCTAAATACTGGAATTCAAGGGCAATGATGCAAGAATTAACATTTCAAGCTCCGAAAGAAATATGTGTGTTTAATACCGGTATCGTTGGCATAACAAAAACACAACTAGAAGAGTTAAATTATTTTGATAAGTTTGATGAGTACTTAGAGATAATGACGGAATTAAGAGAAGACGAATTTTCATTATGGCCTAAGTATATTCAAGAAATATTTGGATGGGATAATGAAACATTGTTTGCAGTAAAATGCTATGAAAATAATGTTAAAATTAATAAAATAAATAGAAAGTGGCATTGGTTCATGGACAATTTTAATTTTGTTCCTGAGAAAACTGCATTCATACATATAATCAATAAAGAATTTAAGTGGGCAAAGGTTTGGTATGAAAAGAATTGTTTATAGCATATATAACGGCTGTGTTGAGCAGACAGCAATAAGTACGAACAAATATAAGTTATCTCAATTTATAAAATATAAAGATAACCTTAAAGAAACTCAACGCGCATATGCTGAAAAATGTAATGCTGAATACGTTTTGCATGAAACAGACATTACTAATTATGATTCAATTCAGTTTGAAAAAATATTTCTACTTGAAAAATATGCTGAAGAGTATGATGAGATATTATACTTAGATTTTGATATTGTTCCACATATCTTTAAAGATATTTTTCAATCAGTAGATTTAACTAAAATATCAATGCATCCTTTAAAAAGAGAATTAACTAAAAAAGAAATTGCATGGGAAATTCGAAATAAAAATAATAAAGATCATCTACACTTGTTTGATCAACATAGCGTTTTTTGTAAAACAGCTGCAAAAAATTCTATGTTATTATTAGATGGGATATCTGGACATAATAAACTTTATAATACTGGAGTGATAATTGGAGATTCTCAGTCTATAAAAAAACTAGAATTTTCTAGACACTTAGAAGAAATGAAAATTATGCTAAATGAAGCTCAAACTGATTGTATGTTTCCAGAAGAAATATCTAAATACTTTTTTCATAACAACGAAGTCTTTATTAGCTATCTCCTTGAAAGATATAACGTTCCGCATAACGATTTAGAAATACAGTGGAATTTTATATTAGATCCTTTATATCCAAATGTAAACGAAGCGGCATATTTTATTCATCATGTCAATAAAGAATTTGGTTTATCCTTCGACTAATCTATACATTTTACAAGCAACTTCAATCGCAGAAACAAAATCCGTAGCTTTTCTTAAATCTTTTTTCAGTTCTCGATCAGTACATTGTTTTATAATTTCATTTTCAAATAATTCCATTTTTAAGAAAAACAATTCTTCTTTTTTCTCTGGATTAAATTTAACAAATACACCAGCAATTACTTTCCACACGTCAGCTGACATTATATCAGCCTTGTCATAAACTAGATTTCTCTCTTTTGCAATATCTACTACTAGATCTTTAAAGGCAAGATCTGAAGCTCTAATATTTTCATATGTATTCTCATGTATTTTATCGATAGTAATATGAGTTAATAACTCGTTCCAAGCCGCATTGCATTTTTTCACTTCGGTGATGTTTTCAATAATATCAGAAGTCTCCTCATTGAGCCAATATGATTGTACATTCATTCTTTGCTCATCAATAAAATGAGCTGTTACAAATTTATGGTCTTTCATTATTTTTCTCCTATTATCATAAATCTATTATATTTACCTAAGTTTAATTCACCGCAGTAATAAATTTTAGATAGTGTTGGTTGTAGATAATTCTTAAATTCTTCTAAGTTTTCTGAACAGTTAATATGAGAATCCACTTCAAAATAATCATTCGATTGTATTACGATGTATTTATAACTACACATATTGATTATACTAACTAAATCTTCTTTGTCAATGTGCTCTCCACTTGTAGTAATGAAAACATCTCCGCCTTTAATACTGGCTATAGCCATGTCCATATCATAAAAATTAATACCCTTGTCTTTAAATAATACTTTACCTAAAGTTGAACAATATTCATCAATATCTGAAGAAATAACTGTATTGTTTTGAAACTTTTGCTTTATTAAATACGCTATTAAACCATACCATCCACCTGCGCAATGTATAATTCCATCTCCATCGTAAACTTTTAAAAGCTCATCAACTAACCATTGTTTACCAATCCAATGATTAGGCTTAAGTGAATGAACTAAATCTTTTATTCTGAACAAATCGACATGGCCGTACATCGATTGATCATAAAGTTTTTCGACGGCTGAAAGACCGTTACTTAATATTTCAACGTTTTGCATGTGTAATCACTTCATCTCTTATATAATCAAATGGAAATGTAGAATGCTCAAATTCTTCATGAACAATATATCTATCTATTCCTACGTATTTTCTTAAATAATAATCCTTTAAACCAGAACTAATAAATTTATTCCAAATTTCATGTATTTTTTTGTTATTGCTATTCCAACAAAGAACTGATGAATTAACAGAAACGTTAAAATGATGATGTGAATGATTTAGCATATCAATTTTATCTTCTCGACTAACCATAGTCAAAGTATCCCAATTCACTTTATCTAATACGTAGAATGGATTTGAATTGATATTTAAATCTAAATCAAAAAACATGTTATTTCCTTGAATAGGAAAGTCTTTATTAAACATTGCTAGTTTATTCCACCATTTTTTTAAAGCTGGTTTAGGTGGAATATCTATAATATTAATATTTGAATTGATATTAGATGAATCTTCGGTATAGCAATAAAAGGCATTATCTGCATACTGATTTAAAGATTGGTATAATTTATTTACATCATCACTAGAGTATTTAGTACCCCACTTCACAAAAATTATATTCATTTTGCTATATGAGATAATACCGTTAGAAGAGTTTTTGATTTTTTAACTTTATTTAAAAGAGTTTTATTTTCAGCAACGTGTGGTAATTCACTAATTTTTTCTATTTGTGTTTTAACAATACTTGTATTTTTATTATTTTTCATTATAAATTCTATTACACTATCACCTGAATTTTTAGATGCATTAATTTTTTCTACGTCTTTTAACTGTTTTTCATGCATTAATTTAACACCAGTATATTTTGTAATAAATTCTAATTGAAGTTTTTCAATTTTTTCGTTCCATGAATTAATGATATCCTGGCTTTTAGCATCGAGCTCAGCTTTATTTCTATCATGCTCTTTTTCTATTTTATCGAGCTCTTCTCTTACTTTTACTCTAGTGTTATATGTTAAGGCTTCATGTAAAGCCCTAGATTGTTCTTTTTTCCATTCAGCACTAGCCTCTGTAATTTTTTCATTGTCCCATCCGACATCTATTAGTTGTTTATGTTGAACAGAATTTGTTTCAATAAAAGTTTCATAGTTATTGTCACCATCTTTTATTAATACTAAAATAGTGTCCTGTTGCTCATTTGTCCATCTTACTTCAACTATATTTTCTTTTTTAAACATATCGTTATGCCTTATAAATTCTTAAATAGTGCGTCGCGGCTGTTACTGCAGTACCATCTGGAAATTCCTGTGCCCTATAGTCATTAGCATTCACAAAACGAGTTTGATAATCTCCAGAACCATTTAAAATAGTATTTGTCATACCTGAACCTCGCGCATTCCCAGCTCCATTCATTCTATATCGTATTTTATTTCCTGTTATTTCCGATGCAGTGTGACGAATACAATTTAATAATATCGCATCGGATTGTGCTGTAGTATATTCTTGTAAATTAGCATCTGCATTTCTAATATATATTGGCTTCGGATGTACAACTGCATCTCCAGAATTAGTTTTAAATAAATAAAAGTTTGTAATAGTAATTGGCTGATCTAATGTTTCAGTTATTCCTGCAGCCGTGTACAAACTTGTGTCAGCTCTAGTATCGGTATAAACTGGCGTTGTGCTTACAATAGTATGATCAGTTAATGTAGTTGCGGTATGAATTCTATATGTTCCAGGTCTATCAGTGCCATCTATTAATAAATCAATGGTTGGATTTATAAATGTGTCATACATATCTGTTAAAGTCATCGCTTGAATATTTCCGCCATTATTAAAAATTGGAAATGCTACACTATTAGTATCAACTGATGCAGTAGTATCATCAGTTGCCTCATCTATTCTATCATATGTAACAGTTACTGTTGACGGTTCAGCCGTGGTTGCTTCTGTTGGAGTAGAAACCGGATGAGTACTCATAGCCCCGGCTTGCAACCTCGTATCAGTAATAGCATCTAAACTACCATCGGTAGCAACTTGAGATAATGTAACTGACGGATTGGTTCCATACAAATACATTATTTGAGATTTAATATTATCAATATCAGCGGTAGACATCTCAATAAGATTATTACTCCCATCAAGTTTAAGTGGAGTTCTTACTGCCATAATTTATGATCCCGCACCGTATAAAGTCTTTACAGCAGTACCAGCAGAATTATATATCACTAAAGTAACAGCTGAATGCAAATTAGTTGATGTAACAAGCGCCCAATCAGCCGATGTACCGTTTGATATTAAAGATTGATTGGCATGACCATCTTGTGGTGGCACCGCAGCACCAGGTGCTATCATCCCAGCTGTCACTTGAAGTGAACTTAAATTTCCAATGCTATCTCTTCCAAGAACTCTATCTGCGTCAATTAATAAATCTGTCGGTCCAGCTGCACTACCAGTAGCATTTACTTTAACTGTATTCGCCGGCATGTTAGCTAGCTTATCGTTAGTTACTTGATCATTTGATATCATAGCAGTTTGAATTTGCACTTCTTCAATTGTTCCAGCTGATGTTTTACCAAGCACTCTATTTGCAGTTACAATGTCTTGCATCTTATCATAGGTTACAGCATGTTCTTGAATTGTGACCGCGCCGGCATTTGTCATAAGAACATCTTGAGATAAAGCTGCAGATGTAAAACCTGTTCCATCACCAATTAAAATTTGCTGATCAGTAACTTCTTTATTTGATGAAGCTCCAGCAGTTCCTGCATCTCTTACCTTAACAGTGTTTGCTGGCATATCTTCTAATTTAAGACCAGACGCTTCTTGAGTTAAGCCGTGACCGCCAGCTACTGAAAATGCTCCGCTTGAATCTCCGGTAAGATTTCCATTAACACTAGTCTTTAAAATTCCGTTTCCTGCAGTATATTTTCTGCGCTGTGCTTGACTTAAATTTAAAGCTTGGACAATATCCGAATCATGGCCAGTATAGTCATTATTAAGATCATCCAAATCTCCAATTTGAGCAGCAATAGTATTAGTTTTCACTCTAAAAGTGTTAATTGTATCACTTAAACCTACGTATACTTTTCTAGCCATTTTGTTCTACCATCTTTTTTGTTAGTTCTGCTATCATTTGTTTAATTTCACTTACATCATTTTTTAATTCGGCTAATTCTTTTTCTTTATCAGCAGCGTTTTTCTTTCGAAGTCTTGCCATTTTAACAGCATCGCTATTTATATTTAATATGGCACCCGTTTCTAAATCTTTAGCAAGATTCGGATGACCTTGTATTTTTACATAATCTACTTTTTTCTTCACTTTAAACTCCTAACGCAATGACTCTCATATCTTTTACAGTAGGAACTTTTGAATTATTAGTTGCATATAATACTATTTTAATTTGGAAAGTAGTAAATGCTGGTATATTTCCAGCTTCGGTTCCTATCAAATATCTATAGTCTTTATAGGTAAACAAATTATCTGAAATAGATACTGGTGCTTCAAGCGTGGCAAGTGTCCAATTAATATCTGTCAATATCGTATCTTCTGTACCAGTTTTATAATAAACTTCTACAACTGCGCCGGTAGGTCTGTTTATAGCTGCTAATACTTTTAGACCAACCGCAGTATTTGTTAGAGTGACGGGTTTAGTGATATGTTTAGCTAGCGCACTTCCACCAAACGGAGTTGTTTCTGCCGCAAAGTCAAATACCACGTTTTGTCCACTTATAGTTGATCCTACCGGATAATCAATTTCATTCTTAGTATAAACCAATGATGCTCTTTGAAGATCGATTACTGGTGAAACAAAATCACTTGTAGTATTCATTGAAATTTTTAATGAAGCGGTGTCAGCTCCACCTAATCCACCATTGCCAACTAATGCATCTTCTTTTGTTGCCGCCGCCACCATAACCGGATTGTCAAAATAATTTTTTTGATTTAACGCGATTGGAGTATATCCAGCAGCGGGCGTAATATACGGAGTTTCCAATGCAACATTTGAATACCCACTATATAATTTAGAAGTAGCTGTTATACTCGTATTTTCTGGACTTAAAGTTTGAAGTATTGGATATACGGTGCTACCTTGAATGTTTTTAGTTGCAGTAGCGACTAATCCGCCGCCCACACCATCACTAGTTGCAGTACCGGCTGCTAGTGTAATTTTATAACCTGTTGGATCAATATGAGTAATAGTATGAGTGGTATTTAATTGCGCTGCAGTAATACCATTGGTTGTTGTTAAACCAGCTAATGTTACTTTGTCACCAACAAATAAATTATGACTTTTCTGATAAACTCTTATAACTGCTGAAGAGTTAGTTGTTTCAATAGGATTACTTTGCAATCCAGCAAGAGGTAAATTTGCATTTTTAAGATACGCATCACCACCAGCTGTTGAAAATACTGCTCTATGTAATACAAATTTCATATCTTGTTCTTGAGAAGCTTCCCATGTCGTACTATTTTGCGATTTAAAGAAAGATCCTAAAAATGGCTGTTTTGTAATTCTTCTTGCAGTAGAACCTAATTCAAAATCACCCATAAATGATGTCCACAATAAATAATCAGTATTGTCGGTTATGCATACAATTGCGTATTCCGTATTTCCGCTTAAATAAATCGGCTCATCAAAAGTAAATGATGTTGCTACAGAAGCATCATCTGATACGTTTACTTCTGATCCTGGATTTAAATATTTTCTAGATCCTGGTACAATTGTATTAGACGCTGGATAACCATTCACTAACGGACGTATTTCGATCCATACTGGAAGAGTCGTGTGTTTTGTTTTGAAAAATAAATCTACCTTACAAACAAACATTCCCTCTTTGTTTGTCACATAAAAGGATTGTGCTAAAGGATCAGGGTTGTCACGATTTTCTACTCTAGCTGACCCTGTTTGAACTCTACCTGAGCTTGTAGTTACTCTCCGCCCTACAATAGTTAAATGACGAGTTGATACTATTTCTTCTTGCCAGGTCTGCAGCGCACCGGCGGAATTGTAATTAGCAACTCCAACCGATCCGGGTACTCCACCGTTTGTTTCAATTTCGGTTACATCAAGAAGTTTAAACTCAGAATTTCCTGTTCTAAACTTAGTGGTACTATTATTAGGAATAAAGAATGATCCTGAAACGGTACCTAAAGCATCAGTTAAGAGTGTACTTGCTCCATCTGGGTGAGATGTTATATTATTAGGACTTTCAAACTCTACTCTTGCTGAATTAATTCTGTCAAAAGTTCCGGTAGATTTGACAAAATCATTAATTTTAACATCATTTAAATATGCAAAATGATATGCATTTGGTCTCAATCCAATTCCTTCAAAACTAACTTTTCTGCTTCTCATGAATGGTATAACGGCAATGTCAATAATTTTAGACCCTAGTGAGACTCTGATTGTTTCAGATGCCACTACTCTATTAACTACTGCACTTGTAGACTGATCAAATCCCCATCTAGTCCAATTGCCTGTTCGTTCTCTAAATGCAGTTGAAGTAGTCCGTTCTGATCCTGACACTGTAGTTTCGTTACCTACTTCAAGACCTTCAACGTCAGTACCAAGCCAACCCCATTCTGATTGGTCGAACATTAATGCTTGATTAGTATTTAATCTTGTTCCGCCATCAATAACCCTAGCTGCTGCTTGCTGATCTACTTTCCATTCATCAGACTGCGGAGAAAGATTTATAGAACCCCGATACATAGAAATCATGAATGGATTAACATTTTCAGCCCTTGAAACTTTATCCTGTGTTATATACGGAGTAGTAGTATATTTAAGATATACATTATCTCCTTCTAATATAGTATCGCATACACCATCAGTTTCAGATGACTGAGATGCATCATACAAAAGTCCTACATTATATTCAGTAAATCCAGGATGTAATGCCATTCCTTTTGGATCGATTGCAGCTTTATATTCTACATTAGTAACATCAGAATGAAATAGATCCTTAAAATTATCAACTAAGAATCCTGATTTAGTTCTGTTATTACCAGAACCGTCTAATACTTCAAGGGCATTTGTATCAAGTTCAAGTAGACTTAATGCAACAGTTTCCTCTAGCAAGTCAACTCGTTTATCAATTTTACCAATGTCTTTCATGGTGTAACCTTTGTTATCCATGAATTTTACTACCATATCTGATAGAGAAATGGTACCGCCATTAAGAGATGTTCTATACAATTCTAAAGTTTTTGGCGGTAACTGTGGCAATTTAGGCTGATCAGCTGGAACTCCAGTTAAATTTGAAATAATTCCATCTTCTCCAACAACAATTCTATCCTGTCTAGCAAGATAATGCTCTATTCTTGAAGTAATAAGAGTATCATTTTGTGGTAATTCATTGACAACACCTCCAGATGCGCCGCCGGCATCATCAAAAGTACCATCAGCCTTTTTAGCAGATCTAAAATCTAATACTTCTCTTAGCTCAATAACGGTTCCATCTCGCATAGTATATGATGGAATATTACCGTAAGATGTAGTAGCATACGACCCGACAGCAAAACAGTTACCAGCACCATGCTGATAGTATGTAAATTCTACATAAATATTTCCTGTAAGCCCACTTGTTGATTTTTGGACTAATTGACCTGGTGCATAAAATCCATCTCTTTGACCATTATCTACTACAAACTGATCACTAACATCAGCCCCGGATGACGATCCAGCTTTTATTACTGTTACATCAATAATATCATTTTGGCCCAGAGCTACCGCGTTATTAGATATTGCTACTGTTTTAGTTTGATTAGCCGAAATATTTTTTGCTCTTACTGATATATTAGAAGTTTTTGTAACATAAGCTAATACTTCAATTGGATTATCTGCTCCTAATCCTGTCAGAGTTATTGTTTGTCCACCAATAGTTCCGGTTGAGTTAGATATAATTGTACCATTTTCCATCACAATCCAGTCACCTCTATTACTAAATACCTCACCGGATTGAGCTGTTAAAGTTACTGTATTAGATGCTATTGTGCCTGTAAACTTTCTTTGAACTGTAATATTTGTAAGTGCCACATCTTTTGGACGAGTTACTGGTAATTGGAAAAACAAATTATTATCATTTGCTTCTTTAATAGCCGCAACGCTATTCTCTAAAACTAAAGTAGCGAAATGAGTATCGACTGAATCAAATGCTAGTGTCTTAGCATCTCTAAAACTATTTGCGCCGGTCATTACTACATCAAATACAAACAATCTGTAGTTACTTCCAAATGCTGCTGGACTATCAGTATGTCGAATTCTACACGTTCCAATTTTAGTAGTATTACCATTTGGTGTAGTATTATTGTGAATTTCTACTTCCGGATAAGTAGTTTTTCCATTTCCTCCAGGTGAGTCCATAGGCAACGCGCCGGTTATCGCTGATACTACAACATAGCTTCCATATTCAGCAGCTATCGATGACTGAGGTCCTGTAGCAGTGTTTCCCGCAAAGGTAGTCGCTTTTGCAACTGTCACTGTGGTTTTTACCGGATGATTAATTCTATTACCATTTACATAAGCTTTTCCAGGACTTAACACAGCATTTAATGAAGTTGCTGATCCAGAATCATAATTTAAATAGTAAGGATTTACAACATAGTCTCCTGACTCTTCTGCAGTTCTTCTTGCAACTAAATCATTAATTTTATTGTATTGATTAAATCCATTCGCCTGTTCTACTATAACTGAATTTACAATATTTGCAATATACATAAAAGTATTTAATCCAGGAGTAGAAGGTTTTACAGCAAGATTTAATGTAATTCTAAACCTATCGGCACCAGGAGCCGCAATATTTGGAAATGCTCCTTGATTGTCAAATAACGCGTCCTCATCACTTGCAGTAACAATATCCTGAACAACATTAAAACCAACTTCTCCAGTAAAATCGTTTGTATATTTTGAAATAATTAATGATTGTGCTTTTGCGAAACAAAAATGTCCTTGTGTAAAATAATCACCGGATGCAACAGATATTCTAACTCCTTGCCCAACCGCTGGATTTGAAACTGTATTAACAGTTTGTACTTTATATTGATCACTACCATTATCTAACTGAATAGTTTCTCCTGGCTGAAATTTTAATGATGTAGTTCCAGCGGTCTGCGCTCCGCCACTTCGATACATGACATAAAGAGTAGGAGGATTATCAGCAGTCCCGTCGCCATCTACAATTTCAATAATTTCTGCGCTAACTCCAGAAGTTAATCCATTATAAATTGCACCAGGAACTGCATTAGTAGTAGTTGGAAATGCACTAACAGGACCACTTAAATCCCCTGCTACAATTTTAACAAAATCAATATTAGCATTAATACTAATTCCACCAGGATTAACCATTGCTCCTTCTTTAAAGATATTACGACCAAATCTTTCCATATCTTTTTGAATAATAGTTTGAGATTGTGTTAATTCTCTGGCTTGTAGAGCTCTACGTGGATTAAAAAGTATTCTCTTATAGCCAGCACTATCGGAAAAATCATCCTTATAAGTAGCATTCATTAGGTTTTCTGAGAAGGTTACTGTCATATTATTACTCTACTCTTATAGTTGGATGATGACTTTAATGTCTTCGGATTGACTTGTGGATCTCTGAACAGCAGATCTATTATCTAGATATAATACTTCACCGCTTAATCTATTTACTTCACCTGGCCGGTCTGCGGAAAGAATAACTCCTTCACCGTTTCCATTTATTTCTTGAATAGTTTCTCCGTCTACAAACTGTTTATACCCGGTTTCAGCTGATTGATGATAAAACACTCTCGTTCCTTCTGCCACACTAGAATCAACATTATCTATATAACCCTTTGCACTAGAGCTCACACCTTGAATAGTTTTATCTTTTCCAAGAGCAACGGTATATTGAGAAAGTTTCATGTTCCGACTAGCAATACCAGTTATAGCATTAAAAATACCGGCTGAATCACCAGCACTTGGGTTTTTAATTAATCCTATTTGCCTAAAGTCCTGAGCCAATATAAAATCGTCGTCGGTGTCTAAAATCTTACTTCTAAACATCAAAGCGGTTGATTTCAAATCCTTACGAGGGTCAAAGCCAAACCCAGGATCAGGACCAACTACTGGTCTTGCTCTTGCGCTATCGCCTCCTCCACCTGTAATGATGGCTTCCGCGAATGAATAACTATCTAAATAATCTAGTGTATTGCCAATACCGGTCTTTGTTTTAATTGCAGTAATTGTACCCGCGTCGGAATCGATTACAGCCGATAGAATCGAAGCTGCAGAATCTCCAAATAGAAGTTCACCGTTACCTCTAATAACCACATTTGGTATTTGGCCAACTGTACCGTAATTTTGTCCGCCATTAGTCATTAAAAATGTAGTAATTCTACCACCTTTTGCAGCTCCTTGTACAGCAAATTGTTTAAGCTCAATACCAGTAGAATTAGAATCTATAGCTTCTTGCCGATGAACTGGCATATATTGAGAAGATAAAAAGTAATTTGCTTTTAGAGCTGATATTGTATAAAGAAACTTCCACACATATCCGTCAGAAAGTTCAAAAGGATCAAGGTTACTTGAAGCTGGTTTTATAAGAGACGGCTGTGACACCCCTTGTTTATTTTTACCAGTTCTTAAACAAATATATACGCCATAATTATCTGTTAAAACATAATAATATCTACCAGTACTAACATTTCCCTGCCTTTGATCATCCCATTGTGGATAGATTGTACCGTAAACCCAATCCTGTCTAGGGACAACAAAGCTAGCGGCCTCTACCTTTTTTATAGATTGTAGTCGCTCTTGAAAATCAATAATATCATACTTCGAATTGATAGGTGTAGTAGCAGTATCATTACTGTCCCATTGCTCAGATCTTGCTACGCCAACATAATATTCTGTACCAGAAGTATTATAATCTCCTAGTAATGATTGTAGAATATTAAATTTTAAATCATCGGTAACGACAGCTGTCATATTAGTTTCCTCTTAATACTTACTCAAAATTGCAATGCTAAAAATATTAATTTATGTTAGTTATATTTATATAGTTTATTCATGCTATACTACCACATCTGAGTCATAAAGTGGATAAAGTTGCGTCATATCAGAATCAGCTTCAAAGTGTGCTGCTCCAAGTTCTGCATATGCGAGAGATGTAGTAATAACAGAAGGATATGGTTTTTTCAAATAATCTGGATTATCGCCAGTTCCCACATAGAATGATGGATATGTTCCATAATATCCATAAGAATCTGCACCGATATGTGTAGGTGCATCATCGACACGAATTAAAGTTGCACTATCTGTAGTAGTATTCCAAATCTGCCTTGTCTGAGATCCCCAATCGTATATACTAGATCTCTGCGTATTTAGTACAGCCAAAGTTAGATTTAAATAAGCATCTTCTTTCAAAGGTCTTACGTGCATTCTTATGTTATAATTTACTCCATTATAATTCATTGTATTTAATGATGTAATATCTACTAACTGTAATGTATCAGCAACAGGTCTTGTTCCAATTGAATCGTATAAAAAGTTTTCTGATATTGAAGCTGGTTCGGAGGGTGCTAATATAAATTCAGGGAGAGCAAACGAGGTTACGATAGCTGGTGTTTCAAATAACTTACCGGGTGATTGAATAACAATTTCAGCCCCTAAGTGAAATCCTGCCGGATGGACAAACTTTTTATAAAGTTGCTGCCAATTAGGCATAGCAACGTCAGTCCTAATTAAGTGTGATAATAATTGATATATTCCGCCATCTTGAATTACTTTTTGGGCATCAACTCCTATTTCAGATGCACTATCATTTAGGAAGAACAAATCATTTTTAGGATAATGTATTTCAGCATCAGTTAAAAAGAAAGCCCTAAAAAATCCTTCAGCTGAATATTTAGAACCTTTTACTCTATAGAATTTTGCAAATTGCCTAATAACTTCTCTAGGATTGGATGGAAAATATTTAACACCAGTTCCTAAAGCAAACTCATTAAACATTAGATCTAGTTGAGTTAAAAGATTATCTTCGGCATCTCGAACAGTATACAAGTCTTGAATTAATTCACCAAAATTAGAATTGTCATCTAAAAAATCATAATAATATTCTAAAAACAAAATAATATTTGGATACTCTGTTTGAAAATACTCAGGTAAGACTTCTTGAATAGAAGACCTATGTAGATTTATTGGTAGCCTGTTAAAGTCTTTCAGAGTTTTTGTCTTTGCCATATTATTAGCCTAATACTACATTTGTATTTTGGAAATCAACTGTGATTCCAACTTGCATAGTTTTATCATCGGCTTTTAATAGATAATTTCTAAGTGGTTTTATTACACTCTGATCAGCCGGAGTGACTGTAAACTTTATAAAAGGTGTGCCGTCTAAAATAGATCTTGGGGTAAACGCGTTCAAAGATACTAAACCACTTTGCGTAAAATATTCTCCAATAGTATCCACAATAACTGCACTATTAGCGTCAACAATTTGAAGTACTGTAGTTCCTAACTTATTACGTATTCTTGCAATTTTATTTGATGCCCCATATGTAAATGAGGTTGATTCAATACTATAAAATGTAAGACCCGGTGCTTCTAGTCTAACCGGAAAATACATCTTATATGACTGTTGTTTATTTAAAAGCGGAATTAAATTTATTATAAGTTTAACATCCATTTTTGAAGAAAGAATAGATGGATCAAACGCATCAATTTCAGTTAACAAAGCTGATCTTCTAAATGTCTTTCCGAATCCATTTAATTTGGTTGCAAAATGTGTTTTAATAAGATTTTTTATTTTATTTTCAACATTACCGCTTTTAAGTCCAGTAAGATTTGGATCCCATTGTATCTGAGTTTCTAAATTGAATCCAATACTTACAGGATCAACAAATTTTGTTCCTATAGCCATAATTCCTAAATTATCAGCATATGTATTTTCTATAGCTGCTTTAAGCGTAACCTTTTCATCTTCAGTTACAGTATCATCAAACCCCAAACTAATATACACTTTACCGTAATCAACTGGAACATTATCTTGACTTCCCCATGCAGAAACCGCAGTAATAGTTGGAAAATTAGCTTTAATCATAGATTCATAGTCAAGAGCTGTAACAAGTCTTTGTTGAGTTGCAAACGCCGCTGGGGCAAGTTGTTTAATAGCATCAATTGATTGTAAATCAGCTCCACTTATTGAATTAGTTAGCGGAGTAACGTTAATAACTTTAGAAGCGCCATTTACTGTTAATTGTGTATTTGAAGTAAATATTGCTCCACCATTAGCACTCGCTCCACTAGTACTAAGGTAGTTAACAACAATTTTATTTCCCGCATTAGGAGCTTTACCAAAAGTAACTCCATCACCAAAATTAAGTTCATAAAAACCATTTGGAGTTTCTCGTATTGTATAAAGTGTAGAAGCGGCACTGACAGTAACAGCTTTATTTAATTCAGTATATACGGTGCTATCGGTTGATGTTACTGAGTTGAATACTGTTACAGTCGCTGTTTTAACATCTATGTTTTTATCAGGAATTACATAAACCTGTCTATCAGTGGTTTCACCGACAAAGAATGTTTTATTTTTTATAACGCCTTCATATGCAATTATTTCTTCAACGCCAGTAGCAGTTGCAAATGTATATACTCCATTTGCATCAATAGCAGTATATTGTTGTCTTGTAAAAAATTGAAATGTATTACCATCAATAGTAGTCGAAAAGCTGGCTCCGGCTGGTAAAACAACTGCGGTTGGTCTATTAGCATCGTTTGATAAATTAATACTCGCTCTTAATGTAACCTGCGACGATGTTTTTGAAGAAACATCTAAACCTAACATTTCAGCATGAGAAACAACTGATGATCGTAGCTGTGCAGTATCCAAGAAAGATTCATTTAAAGCAAAGTTAGCAATCAATCCATTAAAATGAGTATTATATGCAAGAACATCTAATATATTATTGAGTCCAGATGCATCAAAATCGTAATCTGAAAATTCTGATTTTGCTTTTAGATATGTTTTAAGCGAAGCTTTGATTTGATCAAAGTCAAGTTGAGTTGATGTAATATTCGTTGCCATTTATCTTAGCCTCGCTACTGATGTTTCGATGACTTCTATTGAGCCTGTTGCAATTATTTGAAATTCTATTCTACAAAAAATATTATTTAGATCCGGCTGGACTTGTGACTGAACATTTATAACTCTTGCTCTAGGTTCCCAATTTTTTACTGCCATCATAATTTCTTGATTAATATCGTCTTCCATTAAATCATCTGCTAATTCAAATAATAAACCAGACAAGTCAGCACCGAATTGATGTTGAAATGGCTTTTCAAATTTATTAGTCATTAATAAATTTTTTACAGCTTGCTTAACTGCTGCGGCGTCTTCTTTTTTAAAAATATCACCATTAGTCTTTTTATTAAATGATAAATTGATATCTTTACTGGGGTTTATTACCGAAGTAATAATACCCGGACTAGCTAAATCACCGTCTTCTGCTGCAAATGCTTTTGTTACCATTTTTCTATCTTCTATTGTTTATTCTATTTATATGATTTTTAGCTAACTCTAATTATTTTCCAAAGATCGCCATCGCGAATTACTTTATATATCCTTTTTCAACTGCGTATGCTCTTTCCGCTTCAGTGAGTTCAGCTTGAGCTAATCCTCCTCCAAGTGATTCATTAAAATTGCGTAAAGCTTCAACATTTTCTTTAGCAATTTCGTCTTTAGTTTCTGTTGTTTTATATACTTCTGGTTTTCTAGGAGCGGGAATAGTTCCACCTTCTTCACTTCTAGCACTAAACAGGCTAGCATCTTTATAATTTTTAAAACTACCTCCCCAACCTAATCCGTGTTTTTTTGCTAAACTAGCAATTCCAGAAGGCAAGTCCGTAACTAGCTTTGGTCCTTTTAAATTTGTTACCGGATTAATATTAACTCCTAATCCTGAAGCATTTGCTGTCCATAGATCCTCTCCTGTATATTCATTTGAAACATTACCGTATCTTTGAGAAGTAGCAGAATGTCCTTGAATATTATTAATAGTATATCCTGTTTCTTCAAGTTCATTAACAAATCCTTGAAAATTATTCCATAAAGCACCTGATACAAATGTTGTATAACCTTTTTTAGTTTTTATTTTCTTTAATCCGTCAGGAGTAATTTTAGGCGTACTTTCGTCTGGAACCTCAAGTAGGCCAGTATCCGTTAACACTACTTCAACTAAATCTTCTTCTGATTGAGAAGTGTCATTAAATATTGTTGATATTTTTTGTTTAAATTTTACATTATAGTCCTGTGGAATTTCTGGCATTACAGCTATAATAGTAGCAAATAAAGTCTCACTTCCATCTATATCTGTTTGATAAGTATCATACGCCATTATTAGTTTATCATATTCGCTATTATCTTTTAAATATGTAACTAAATCATAAGCTATATCAGGAGCTAGTTCACCAGTTCTTGAATTAGATACTGTAAATCCTACTACTCTGCCTGATGCTGATAGCTTTGTAATTGAATCTAGAGGTAATGCAGCGTCAGTAGGCCCTAATTTTTGTACTCCTTCAGTAATAGTAATATTGAAATTATCCATAAATTTTGGAGTTTTTACTAGCTTTAATAATTTAACAGCACCAACTAAATTCCTCGCAATACGTTTTCTTTCTATCTGACTTAAATGATTCATAGTTTCAGAATTAGGAAAGAACTTTGAAATAGGCATTCCTGGACCAAGCAAAGTTCCCATTTTTATTTCAGCTATATTGTTTGGATTATATTGTGCCTCTGGAATAATAAATTTAATTCCTTTTTTAGAAGTATCACTTGCCGTAAATCTATTAGTAATAGTAGTAGGTTCTGTTGCACCTATCATTCTAGATCCTAATCTAGTTTGTGTTTGTTTACCTACAATTCTTCCAATGTGTGGAGGAACCTTTGAACTATGTTTACTTGATAATGTTCCGGCTGCAACTTGCTCTTGGACAAAAGAAGTATTTGCTTTATTATTGCTATTCCGCATTTTAATTCTTATTTCGGCTGTAGTAAGTGGCTTATCTGTTACTCCTCCAGTAGACACTGTTTTATCTAAATAATTGTAAATACCATCATCTTCATCTACAAATACAGATTGAACCATATAGGCAGATTTATCTAAGAATACTGCAGTAGTTGTAGCTGTAGGTTTTTGTTTAATGGCTGATACTGCAGATGCGTCTGGCCCGCGATCAGTATTTACTGCAGTCGCATCTATAGCAGCTTGTATAATACTTGAAACACTAAATCCATGTGATGATCCAGGATGTGTATCAGTACCACCTACAACTGCATTTTGTGCTGTGCCATTAAGATCTCCATGAAATGTTGAAGCATGCATAGATGTTGAATTGATTCTTGTTCCGGTTATTGTTTGTGAATTTAAAGTATCAGTAGCATACACACTTTTTGTAGTAACAGTATCGACTGCTGTAATAGAATGTCCGGTGTACATATTATAATTAAACATCACGATATTCTCACCGCCGATGGTTCCAGTATCTCCAGTGACCGTCAAATCTTGTGCAACAATATTAATATTTGGTGCGGTCAACGTAGTTTCATTTTCAGATGTTAATGTTGTAGATCCTTTATGATTATAATCTGCGTTTCCTCTTACAATAAATTCATAGTCTTTTTTAATTGATGTACTAACTTTACCTAAAAATGTATTTGATACATCTTTTAAGACTGTAGTACTTTTTACTTTTTGAATAGTTTCGGTCATCATTCCAATGATGCGTTTAGTATATGAGCCAAATATATTTACAATCCAATGCCCACCAACTTTTAAACTATAATTACCGCCCACGTCAAGATTAAAATCTCCACCAATATTCATATTTAAATCACCTGAATATGTAAGTGTACCATTGCCTTCCGTGTACAAATGATGATTAGCAGTGATAAGATCCACTCTATTATTTCGTGAATTAACAATAATAGATCCATCTGGCTTTATTTCCACTCCAGCACCAGACAGGTGCTTCATAAGAATACGCTCTCCTCCAATTGTATCATCAAAAATCATTACATGACCTTTAGGAGTTTTCTTTATAGATAGATTCACTGAGTCTGACGGTGATTCATGAACTAGGTCTATATCTTCTCTTCCGGCAACAATAGCAACATCAGTTTCTAAATTATGAACTAAAGCCTTTCTGGTGCTTTTTTCAGTTCCTTGTTCATAATGATATTCAGACCTAGGATTCTCACCGGTAATATCATCATATCCATGAGTTACAGCTTTGCCGGCAAGCGCCGCGTCCTTATTATTTTTCATAAGGTTAGATTCTTCGTTTGGAACTACACTCATATCATTTGCCCTTTATAATTCATAGCCCGGATTCGTCTACTGCTTTTGTTACTACGTCAGCAAACCCAACTGCGTCTTGTACTTCCTGTTCAAGTTGAAGTGATCTTAATTCTATTTCGCCAATCGCTAATTGCCTAAGTTCCCCAGCAGTAAGGCCTCTCAGATCTACTAAACCAATATTGTCCTTGCCTTTTTGTAAAAGTTCGATATCGGCAACAGTAATATTTGCTGGTAAACTATTTTTAAGCTCTTCAAATTTTTGATCATCTCGTGTAACTGTAAATATATCATCTGTAAGATTATTTGCTGACTTTATAATATCGCCTGCTTTTAGTTTACCTTGATTAAAAAGATGCACTGCTTCATCGTAGCCACTAACAGAAATTGGAATTTTACCCGCTATAATTGCCCCAACGTTATCCTGTACAGCTTCAGCTACTTGTGGAAATTTAGCTATAGGAGCTACAAGAGGAGCAGCAGGCTTATTATATTCTGTTGTTGCGTTTGTTAACATTACAGATTCAGCCACGAGAGCTGACTGATCTAAAGCGTCTTCACTTGGATTAGTTTGATTAGTTTTATTAAAATTTGTCTTTACAAATCTTGCAACATCGAATCCAGGATCTTGTGCCCATTCATGTATATCATTATGTCCAAACGCAGATCCTCCAGGCCATATTTTATAATATGCATTTAGTATTTTTTTTAATGATTCCATTTGAAGTGTTGTAAAATTTTCTTTTCCATATTCCCAATCATCTTCAGGCTCATGAGTATATGAATTTACTCCACCAATAAGACATACACCTAAACTAAACTTATCATGTCCATCACAATGTTGTCCAGGCTGTTCAGCTGGTCGACCTCTTTCAATATGTCCTTTTTTAGTTATTACATAATGATATGCGCATCCATCTAAATTTAATGCTATATTTTTTTTATGTATTTCCTCAGCTCCTGCATGTGGCTGATCTAAAAAATGACCTGACCAATGCACAATCATTTCAGTTATTTCTCTTTGAATACTATTAAAATCTGCTACTAATTCTTCTTCATTTGATACTCTACTAAATTTAAAGTCTGCTGAAGTAGTGTTAGCAGTCTTATCTTGTGAGATTACTGTATTAGCACCTTCCCATTGATTGCTAGTTGCTCCTATATTCGTAACTTTTCCGGTTGAACCAGAAGTTGTTGAAACATCATCAACCACGACATTTGTAGCAATATCAGTAGTAAGCTTGTTAATTTTCGTTTCCAAATCCGCTGTAGTTAATCCTAATGTTTCCTGAATATTTTCTGCTACTGACGCAGTTGCAATATTATTTATTTTTGCAGCTGCAGATGAAATAGTATTAATAACTGTATTATATTTTCCTAATTTAATATCTTTAATAGCTTTTAATTTTGCTATAGGATCAAGAACTTTACCGGCTATAGTATTAATACCGGCTTCAATATGATCTACCTCTGATAATTTTATATTTTGTAACATTCCTAATGAACTAAGGTCAGCATCTACTTTTGCTAATGCATTTAAAGAAAAATTAGTGCTTTTAATAGCTTTATTTAAATCGCCATTTAATATGCCTCCAGCTAATCCTCCTAGCCCATCTGTAAGATCTTTTAAGCCATCAGGAATATTCTTTATAGCATTAAGCTTTGATGTAATATTTGCTTCAAAATCTTTAACTGCATTTTCTAAACTAGCTATCTTTGCTAAACCTGCTTTGGCAGAAGCTTCAAATTCAGGAGGAACTATTCCTTTCATAATCTTATTGAAATCAGGTATTTCTCCAGTAATTTTATTAATATTTGATTGAATTGATTCTGGAGTCCCTACTAATTTATTAGCTCTTTTTACTCCTACTATTTGATTAGCATCTTGACCTTTTGGTATTCCAACAACACCGGTATCAGGATTAGTCCATGGAGAACCGGTCATCTGTTGAACTAATACTTTCTCAGCATCAGTCAAGGCTTTATTCATCTTATCTTCTAAACCTGGCATTTTATTTGTTAATTCAACTATCGGTGCCACAGCTTCTAAATTAGCAATACTTTCTTTGATCTCAGGAAGAGCTTGATTTAGCGACTTAATTCCATTGATAGATTTTCCTACTTTATTGATAGCTAAAGTAGTTTGTTTTAACGAATTAAGTGTTTCACCGGCATCTGAGATTTTTTTCTCTAATGAACTAAAGTCTAGAACACCTTTAATATTATTTAACTTTGAATTTAATCGTCCTATATCCATCAGTATGGTCCCCCACCGCTATTCACATCTGGTACTGCACTAGTTCCACTACTTGTATTTCCTGCATTTGGATTATTATTTTGTCCACTACCAGATGCCGCGCCGGTCTGATTACCTTGCACGAATCTTACATAATATACCTTAGCCCAATATATTCTTTTAGATAATGAGGGTGACCAATATCTTCTTCCAGGAGCACTTGAACTAGATCCAGCTGATGTATAAGGACACGCACCATATTCTCCAGTGCCGTAACGAACAAACTTAAATGCAGGCCGCTCATAATATCTACATACATGATATGCAGCATTAGCTACATCTGCTCCACATGCATTGATATAATTCCAAGCGCTGTTTTCATTTCCTGCTTGTGTACCAGTACATTCATGCCATACAAAATCGCATTGAGCAGGAATGCTTTGCCATGGATATTTACCTTCTGAAAACTCTACTAAATTTTCCCATCTTTTTCCTCTCCACTGGCATAATCCAAATGAAGGTAATCCAACATCATTTGGATTTACTATTTCACTCCATGGTCCAGATTTAATAAATAATTTTTTACCTTCAAATGCACTTTGATATTGGTGACTAGCCGATGCTTTAGTTACGGTAAATACGTCGTCATAATCTCGGCCCTGGCTAAAACCAGATTCAATCCGCATATTACCTAAAAAAGCGCACGCTTGAGCTGGTTCCATATGAACTCTTAGCGAATTAAATATTTTTTCTTCAGTTCCATCTCCAGTTATAGATTGTGCTGCTGCTTCAATTTCTGCAGAATTTTGTTGTACCGATGCGGTAGATTGCCCGGGTTGAAAACTTTTCGCATTTCTTGTAAATCCTCCGGCATCAACAGGTAAAGTGTCAGCTCTCGGATCTGACACCTGAGTGTCAGATGGTAGTTGAAGCGTTGTAAAGCTGCCTAAAACGAGTGGAATTTGAGATAATTTTCCATCTAAAAACATTCCATAAACCATTGCTCCTCGAGCAAGATTACAGTTTTCTCCATCACCTGATATTCCAGGTGACGTTACAGGCAAAAGTGTCTGCGCCCAAGGGAGATCAGGATCTAGAATTTCATAGTTATCATGAATACCAATTATTCTAACTTGAACTCTTCCCATATTTTTTGGATCATCGGCCCTTCTAATTTTTCCTATAAAAAATCTAGGATCGTCTCCCCAATATTGATGACTAATACTTTTCATTATCTTTTCCGATGTGCTAGTTTAACTAGTTGTAAATTAGATATCATGGCTCCATCTCCTCCAGGGCTAAATGAATGCCTAGCGCTATATATTAAATATTCTCCGGATTTTTTAATATCTAACTCAGCACCGTATGCATTTGTATCATTTTCATTTTTTCTAAATTCTACTAATATCCTATTTCCTATTGATATATTATTGTCTTTAGAAATAAAGTTTCTTCCTGGAACTTCAATAGCTATTGAAGACTTATGTAAGTAATTTCTATATGCCTTTGCAGTTATTTTTATATTATGGCTATTAGTATATAGAACTTCATTATAATTTCTATTTTGATCATCTATGCCTAATTTACTGCTGCTTTGAGATTTACTTGTAGTGATATTAGTTATCGTTCTCGCTGAATAGTCATCAATATTTCTTCCACCAAATTCTGCTTTATCATCATATACTGGTACATCGTCGTCTTTAAGAATTCCTACTCCAAAGGCTCTGCGAAACGTATCACCTGGATTATGTTTTTTTACATGAATAGTTCCTCTAAACGTATCAATAAAATTAAATGTAGCAGGACCCATACCTTTTTGGTTTAGTGAATGCTGACTATTGCCTCCAATATTCTGATAATTCGATATTATAAATGATTTAGCAGCAGGTGGTAGTGTATTAGCTTTGTGCATTAATGCTTGTGAATATGTATACGGCATAAGTCCGCTATTTTTATTATTTAATGTAGCAGCGTTTAACATACTATCCAAATCTAAAAATCTAATTTTATCATCCGCCATTGTTGCATATATATAAAAAGGAAAACCAGTAGGAGTTACACATCTATCACACATCCATTTTACAGCATCTAATACTCCTAAATTAGGTATACATACTTTTAATGCTCCATCAAATTCTGGCGGAAATTCCTTGTTATGCATTAATTCATTACTCATATAATAATCGCCGTTAAATGACGTATATTGATCTAATTCTCGTAATAAACTTTGAATTATTTCAGTAGCGCTACTAGTAAATCCACCTTCATTAAACCCTCCTCGAGATTCAACTTTTTTAAATACCTTATTAACTGACATAAGGCACGATTGATAGTATCTTTCTTCTACTAAATGTAATACTACTAATTCGTTACTATCATTGGATTTTGCTGCATTGACTACCGTATCTACAATAAAACGTTTTACTATGGTATTTTTACCAGCATCATCTCGTTCATCAGATGATATTAAAGTAATTTGTACTCTTTCAGTTCCAGTAAATTGATAGTTGTCTCCTATATTTGCATTATCTAAAAATGTTAGATTTGCTGTCAAATAAGGTTTATCTAAATGCTCAAACAAATTAATTTCAGCACATACATTTTTTATATCTATTCCTTCTAAGGCAAACTCCCATCGATCCGCTGTAATAATAACAGATTCAATAGTAAAATCATATGGAGTTGATGACGTGCTGTACTCTTCTAACATAAATTATCCAGTCATACGTTCAATAAAGGCACGATGCACAGATCTAATAACTTCAGGTTTAAGATAATTTATTTCTCTTAACTTATCATTCTCCGCTTGTAAAACATCCAAATGTGTTTTTTCTACTAATAATGCAGCCTGAGATTCAGTATTGGGATCGGTATCTACCCATTCTCCGGCTGCATTTTCCATGTGATGGCAACTAAGATATTCAGCTGAAAATGAATTTAATATAGCATGCTCATAGATTGTAATATCTGCATATTCAGCAAAAGGATTTGGATCAAACGCGGCTAATGGATTTTGAGTGATTCTATTAAAATATACTGCTTCTCCAGGTATCCATATGCCTACAGAATCACTTATAATAACATGGCCTTGATCAAGATCTTTACGAACAACAGTGCCGTACGCGCCAGACTGTGCACCGTAAATTACTGATCCTATCTTCCAAATATTTACTAAATTTTGAGTCGCATCAGTATGACCGACATGGCCAATCCCAGTTCCATCAGTTCTAAAAACTAATGTTGTATTTGGATACTGTTCTTTTGCTGTTTCTTCCATCTCATTGTATGATAACGGCCATCCTTGTCTTCTAATATGATCATTCAATAGATAATATGTCCAATAATATTTTTGGTCGCCATACATCTTTGATGATAATACATCAGGTCGGTCACCATCTAAAATACTGTATTTTAAATAGCTTTGTTCTGCTTCTTTAAATTTATCTACTATATCAGCATATGCCGATATGTTTTGAAACGAAACAATTGCATTATCTGCCTCTCCGAATTTGTAAACTGTTTGACCAAAAGGTGCAAAATATGTCATTAGAAGCCTTCCTCTATATCTGCTCTATCTAACAATTCATTCTCTTGGAACGTCATTGAGATTGATGTTTCTTGAAAATATCCACCTTTATAAAATGTCGAATTAGTTGCATTAAAATTAGTAGTAAAGTTTTTTAAATAGCAGGGCTTTAATTTTATAAAGTTTCCGGTGCTATACCTAGATTCTTCAGTTTCACGATTTAATCCATAGTGAAAACTAATATTAAACTCATTAGGAAATCTATATCCAAACGGAATAGAAACATCACCTTGATCATAATTAAAGGTGGATGGATATAACTCGGTTCTAAAGAATTTAACTATATTATTAACTTCTTTGGCTTCTTCTTCTGTTACAGGTTGCATTTTAAATGTAAATGAAAACTCTCTTAAATTAGGTTTATCAAATAACATTGTTATATTTGCAACAGGAGATGTTCTTAATGATCCTCTGACAGCGCCATCAATTGCTCCATTTTTACCAGCCATACCTGCAAGTTTAGTAGTCATTAACCTTGCAGCATCTTGACTCATGCTTCCTGACATCGCGTCATATACATTCTTAATAGAGCTACCTAGTGCACTCCCTAAACTACCGGCAACGCTACCACTATTATTTATTCCGGCTTCAAGAGCAGCTCCAAATACACCAAGATCTGCTTGTGAATAATTTACTCCGTCTTGAAAGTTTAATGAAGAAGGCATATACATTACACAACTGTTTTGTGAATTGCGTTTCTTTGAGTCTTTAAGAAGATTATTACCAACGCCTTCTTGACCGCTAGGAGTTACTTGTGTTGTTGGTCCTCTAAGACCATCGTCTGCTGCTGGATTAGTTCCAGATGTTATATTAGCTGCGGCTTGGCCTGACATAACATTAAAAATCTTATCAGTGCTATTTTTTATTAATTCACCAAGTTTTTTAAAATCATTTCCAAGTGCTGGCGGGTCTGTAATTACTGGTTGAAATTTTATAAAGGCTTTATAATCAGCTTGATTTTCAATAGGAAATTTTACTCTCTTTCTGCGACTGCCATTATTACTTGATCTATCAAGTGGTCCGCCGGGTCTGAAACGCTCTTCTAGC